>JAEEGF010851140.1_pt1 | contig 14733 bp, 9 predicted proteins | sample 9134171 | NCBI WGS metagenome assembly JAEEGF01 (sample SAMN16246542, study PRJNA631951) | gut metagenome | biome: gut microbiome; feature: rumen; material: AP-attached | host: Bos | place: Iran: Karaj | collected 2018-10 | reverse complement strand
AGTCTTGTCATCAAATGCGATTGTTACTTTCTTGCTCTCACCGGCTTTGAGGAATACTTTTGCAAAGCCCTTGAGCTCCTTTTTAGGTCTGAACACCTTGCCGCCAGGAAGTCCAACATAGAGCTGTGCAACCTCTGCACCATCCCTTGAACCTGTGTTAGTAATGGTAAATGTTGCGCCTTTATCTGTCACAGCAATATCGCTATACTCAAATGATGTATATGACAAACCAAATCCAAATGGATAAAGTACAGGCACATCAGCTGTGTCGTAGTATCTATAGCCAACATAGAGACTTTCTCTGTACTCAGAAGTCCTCTCCTGGCTTGGATAGTAGCGATAAGCAGGCGTATCCTCAAGTCTTCTCGGAATAGTTTCTGAGAGCTTACCGGATGGATTAACATCACCCATAAGGATATCCATAACCGCTCCTGCACCGGCCTGTCCATTGAGATAACAGTGTAAAAGAGCTTTGAAATAGTGATGCCATGGCATCTCGATTGCAGAACCTGCACTGATTATACCAACAAGGTTAGGATTAACCTGACCAAGTTCCTGCAAAAGATTTATCTGGTTCTGAGGAATTCTCATATGAGTTCTGTCCATTCCCTCAGACTCACTGTCCTCATTAAGGCCAAAGAAATACAATACTATGTCAGCTTTTGCTGCTATATCAAGGGCTTCTTTTTTAACAGCAGCATCTTCCTGACCATTTCTTGAATATCCTCTGCTCATACCAACAACCTGAAGGTCATAAGTACCAATAAGCTCTGCTACAGTCTCAATCTTTGTAGGATTAACCAGTGATGATCCTGCTCCCTGATATCTTGGAACAAATGCAAAATCACCGACAATAGCAACCTTAGCTCCAGCTTTAAGAGGAAGAATATTTCCTTCGTTTTTCAAAAGAACTGTACTCTCAGCAGCTGCTCTTCTTGCAATGCCATGATGAGCATTCTTATCAAACTCATCGCTCTTACCCTGAGCATTGACATAAAGAGTCATAACCGCATCTAAAAGCTCATCTACTCTTGCGTCTACATCTTCTATCTTGATCTTTCCGCTTTCTACAGCTGCAATGAGTTCCCTTGCAGAATCAAGACCAGGATTGGGCATCTCAAGATTGGAGCCTGCAGCAACGCCAAGTGCATGATCATTTGAAGCGCCCCAGTCGGTGATAACAATGCCGTCAAAGCCCCATTCCTGCCTCAAAATATCATTCAAAAGATGCTTATTCTCATTGGCATATGTTCCATTTACCTCGTTGTAGGCTGACATGATAGTCTTAGCCTTGCCTTCTTTTACTGCAATCTCAAAGCCTGTGAGGTATATCTCTCTGAGTGTTCTCTCATCAACCACAGAGTTCATAGCCATACGGCGAAGTTCCTGTGAGTTTACTGCAAAATGCTTGGGACATGCGAAAACTCCCTGTGACTGAATACCTCTTACATAGGAAGCTGCCATCTTACCTGCAAGGTAAGGATCTTCCGAGAAATACTCAAAGTTTCTGCCGCAAAGTGGACTTCTTTTAATATTAAGTCCAGGGCCTAAAAGAACATTTACGCCCTCCGCCATTGCTTCTTCACCGAGGGTTTCTCCCAGTGTTTCCCCGAGTTCAGTATTCCAGCTATTTGCTATTGTTGCAGCTGTCGGAAAACAAGTTGCAGGAAGTGAAGCATTAAGTCCCAAATGGTCTCCTGCTCCTGCCTGCTTTCTAATGCCATGAGGTCCATCCGAACAGAAAATTGAAGGAATACCAAGCCTTTCAAAATCTCTTGTCTGCCACTCACCCTTACCACTTAAAAAAGCTGCCTTCTCTTCAATTGTCATCTTCTCAATGATATCCTGATGTTTCATGATTACCCCTTTATCTTTATATGAAGCTGGTGCCCGCTTTAATTGCGGACACCGCTCCAAAAATCAATTTATTATTCTTCTGCAGAAGCTTCTGCTTTTGTTTCTCTGTTCTTAAGGAAGTTCTTGATGAAGATTGCCATGAGGCAAACCATAAGAGCTCCAAAGATAACATCGAGAACGATCATAAGCTTCTTCCATGAAGCCATACCCATTGTAAGGTTCTCAGGTGCATAAGCACGGCTGTTTACAACTGTGTAAAGAATGTTCTTTGTAGCTGTACGCATTGCCTGCTGTGCTCCGTTTGTATCTCTGAACTGTACACTGTTTGTAGCTGTAGGATAGTTTACAAGCATGCAGTCTGTACCATTTCTGATAGCCTGGTCAGATGACATGTATCCATAAACTCCAAAGTAGTCTGTAAGAACGAAGCCGTTGAAGCCCCACTCATCTCTAAGAACTGTATTAAGAAGTTCTGAGCAACCACCTGCCCAACGGTTACCAATGTAGTTGAATGATGACATTACTGCACACATATCAACGTTCTTTACGCAGATTTCAAAAGGTCTGAGATATATTTCACGGGCTGCCTGCTCATTTGTCCATGTGCAGAGCATGTCACATCTGTTCTCTTCCTGATCATTAAATGCGAAGTGCTTGATATAAGCATATACTCCGTTATCCCATGAACCCTTACAAGCCTGTGCTGCGATGTATCCTGAAAGGATACTGTCTTCTGAATAGTACTCGAAGTTACGTCCTGCAAATGCAGTTCTGTGAATGTTCATAGCCGGAGCATACCAACCTGATACATCCATCTCATCTGCCATCTTACCAATGTAATTACCAAATGAGTAAGCAAGGTCTTTGTTAAATGTAGCTGCAATTGTTACACCTACAGGGAATCCAAGAGATCCAACGCCTGTAAAGTTATTGTTGATTGAAGCAGGTCCATCACAGTCATTAGTACGAACCTTACCAATTGAATCAACAGAGTTTGTCTGATATCCACCAAGTGAGATAAGTGAATTCATATCATCAAGAGACATGCTGTCAAGGAGTTCATCCCACTTAGGATCATCCTTTGAAAGTCCTCTGAGGTCAGCAAGCTGAAGGCTTGTTGTAGCTCCGGTTGTAACTGCGGCAGCATTTGCATCTTCATCAGCTGCTGTAGCTTCTGCTGTTAAGTAGTTGCTGATGTTATAGAAAGTTGCCTTAGCTTCAGCTGGCATCTCATAGTTTGTTGGAGCCTTTGTAGCTTCTGCATAGTTAGCAAATCCATCAGCTCTTGAAAGGTATGTAACATTACCCTCTGCAAAATCAAAAGCGTTTGTTGCTGTAACAAGGTCACTGCTACGACCATTTGATCCGTTGTATGTTACAGCCTGTTCAACTGTATATGTCTTTGAATCAATAACATTATGTGAATCTGAATTGATTGAGATCACATAATCACCTTCTTCGAGAACATATGCCTTAGCGTTCTGGTAATCATAAGCTGCCATATCTTCTACGTTAAAGGAAATTGTAATAGTCTGAGATGCGCCCGGCTCAAGAAGGTCTGTCTTATCGAACTGGATAAGATTTGCTGAAGCCTTTTCAATGCCACCATTTGTGTATGGAGGATTGTAGTAAACTTCTACAACATCTTTACCTGCAACTGAACCGGTATTTGTAACAGTAACATCAAAGCTGATTGTTCCATCCGCCTCTGTGATGTCACCCATTGTCTGTTCAAATGTTGTGTATGAGAGACCATATCCAAATGGATACTGAACCATCTCATCATAATTGATAAGTCCCTCTGCTGCTGCAGTTTCATAGAACTTATAACCTACATAGATACCTTCAACATAGTTGATGAATGATACATAAGATGTAGACTCAACACCTGTAAATCCTGTTGAAGTGTACTTGAACTCATCCATGTTTGTGTAGTTGAAGTCACCAAAGTTGTTCCACCAAGGTGTCTTTTCCATGTCGTAAACATATGTGTCGATTGTCTTAGCTGAAGGGTTAACTTCACCAGTTACGATCTCACCAACGGCCTTCATACCAACGTGACCCATACCGGCTACCCAAAGAGCTGACTTGATCTGTGGATGATCCTCGATGAAACCAAGTTCGAATGCATTAGCACCGTTGTAAAGAAGGATAACTTTATCAAAGTTTGCACAAACAAGGTCGATCATCTCTTCCTCTCTGTTTGTGAGCTGAAGGTAATGATCACCTGCATCCCAGTCATTGCCTTCATTTAAAGAATCATCATATGTTCCTGCAGTATATGTTGTGCCATCCTGATAAGAACCATCGATAACTGCATTCATATCTGTTGGAAGGTCAGCACCTTCTCCACCTGAACGGCTGATAACGATCATAGCTGTGTCAGAAAAGCTCTTAGCATTAGCAATCATTTCGTCAGTGTAAAGAGAAACGTTTGGTTCAGGAAGTGTCCAATCCTGATTCCACATTCCAACTACAGGTCTGTCTGCCTTGTAGTCTGTATAGAACTGTGTAAGCTCTGTGTTTGTCTCAATTCCTGCCTGTGAAAGAGAATCAAGAAGTGAAATCTGATCATATGCATCGTTAAGAGCACCTGATCCTGCACCACCGAGGATAGGGTTTGTTGAAGCCCATCCGAATACATTGAGCTTTGTTCCTGAAGCAACAGGAAGAGTATTATCATCGTTCTCCAAAAGAACAATACCCTCTCTTGCAATATCCTGTGCAAGAATAGTTGTCTCATCAGAAGTAGCCTTTGAAATTGTTCCGCTACCACTAACAAGGTCAAGCATTGTGCTCATAGGACCTGAACAGATCATATTTACACAAACAACAATACCAGTAAGCATAGCAACAAGTGCTGTGCCCCTAATAAGCTTTTTAAGTGGCTTATTAAGTTTCATAACCGCAATCATAAGAACAACTGCGATCGCAATGATAACACCGATAGCTATCAGATAAGATTTGATCGATGTTATGACGTTCATGACGTCATCCATGTTGATAGATAACATAATATAACCTCCCTTTTTGTAATCTGCATTTGCAACTGGTCGGATTGCAAAGCCTTTGGTCATACACGCAGCATGGTTGATCTGCGCATCAATGTACTATAAATTTAGCACAATAAAAAAATCGTGCCGTTTTTGTCATAAACGGTACGATTTTTGTCATGAACTGTTGAGCAGAATACTTGGCGAGGTATTTTCGAGTCTAGTGCAGCATCCCACATCTATCTATGTTTCTCGCTCTTCTCGACATACATATTATCATCCATACGCTTAAAGAAGGTATCGGTGGTGTCTCTGTCTAGATCAAATAAAGTATAGCCAAGAGATAAAGATAATTTATAAGGGCGATTTTCCGTTTCATTAAAGTACTTCAGCTCACCCCGAATGCTTTCAATTATCTTTTTCATCTCATCATCGTTAGTGTTATTTACAAGAAGGATAAACTCATCGCCTGCAAAGCGTGTTGCAATAGCCTTATCCGGCTTACTGAATATGATCACTCTTGCAACATCAACAAGAGCTTCATCACCCGTGGAATGCCCAAAGGTATCATTGATAGTTTTGAAAAAATCCACATCGATCATGATTGCTCCGACTTTGGGATTCTTTTCTTTTAACATCGATTCCATCTTGTAATCCAGATAAGCCCTGTTATAGAGGCTTGTCAGTTTATCCAGGTAGGAAAACTCATTCTGAAGTGACATGTAAATAGATGTTAGTCCAACAGCAATAGAAACCCATATGAGCGAAACTCCATAAAACATCATCTGAAGCGCGCAGCCAAGTACTATTGGTACTGCCATGAGATACAGCGGAAAGAAACTAATTTTCCCATACTGCTTCTCATATTTTTTCAAGACAACGCCACTGTGAATCAGATAACACAGATCCACAACATAAAAAGCGTAGCTGAGAGGAAGCCTGTGATACACGTTCATATCGTCAATGTAAAAGATCATAGGGAAGAACATATTGCCAAGTGCCATGATGACCAGAATAATAGCCGGAATAAATGCATACCTGTAAATTCTCTTTACCCTGGCTATACTCTTATAGAGCTTTAAATCTTCATATAGACACCAGGCGGAGATAAAAATCGGATTTACCACAAAACAATACGTATTGCCCAAAAGATTAACTATCTTCCATCCAAGTCCCGATCTTCCATCTGAAAAGAAGCTAAAGAAATCAACTATACAGGCTATCATCGTAAGTATAGTGATTGCAGTGTAAACCTTAAGTTCAAGGTTCCCCTGAGAACGTCTGATACGACTGCTGATAAGTAGCGCCACAAGAAGCATAAAACCAACATAATCAGCCACTAGAATTGAAACTATATTCATGCTAATCCTTTCATTGGAATAAGCATTTTGACTTCAAACCAATTATCATTCAGGTCAAAATTCAATGTTCCGTTATATTTTTCTACTGTATACCTGATGCTTTTAAGACCAAAACCATGATTACCCTTGTCTGCCTTAGTAGTTACAGGGTATCCATTTTTTATCTCTATATTGTTTTCACAGTAATTATTTATCTGGATCAGAACAAAACTCTTTTTAGGTGAAATAGCCAGATGAATAAGCCGCTTTTCAGGGTCATCTATAAGGGATACGCTTTCTATTGCATTATCCAGTGCATTACCAAAGATAGTACAGATATCTGAAACGTGCATGAAATCAAGGATATTACCGTCAGCCACACATGTCAGCTTAATCTTGTTGGCTCTGCAGTTCATCATTTTTCCTGCTATAAGTGTATCCAGAACACTGTTTCCGGTCTGCATTTCAGGGCTAAAAGACTCAAGCTCCTGCTCCAGAGAATCGATCCACTGAGTTCTCTCCTCATCACTCATCTCAGCCCTTAGTCCCGCAATCTGATGCTTTAGATCATGATACTTCATATTGATCATATCAAAAGTTGTCTGATAGCCTCTGTACTTGTCATACTGAGCCTTAAGCATAGCGTGAATATTTCTCAGCTCTTTTTCCGCAAGAAGCTCACAGATTCTGCTCTGATACACATATAGTATCATTATGCCGGCAATATCTACAAGAGTTCTGATGTAAAAAACATCCGCAGTAACTCCCGCAGAAAATGGCGTGTTCTGCACGATAAAACTAAGGTTACTGAAGGCAAATACTGCCGCAGCAATAGCCACAGCTGCCAATAATTCATGGTAATTAACTTCAAATTGTGAAACACCCCTTGTGATACTGATCTCCATATAATGAGCCCAGGTAAAAACAAGAAGATATATTGCCACCAGAATTGCGATCTGAATAATCTCTGAATCAGTTTTTAGCAAAAAGAAACATGCAAGCTGCCACTCCAGGGAAGCTGCAAGCTCTGCAAGCAGAAACGCCCTTGCGCAGTAATAGCCTATAACATTCACACTGCTGTCACAACTTAAGTACATAAAGACATACATAAATGCCACAGCTATGATCATACATGGAATCCAAAACACAACAGGGAGATTTTTGGTGTACACCAAAAACACGCTCTGAATAACAAGAGCAATAATAGAATACGCAATAAATAACTCGTTCTTAACTTTTCTTTTTAAAACAAGGCAGTAAGTCATACACGCCAGCCACTCGGCAAGGGCAGTATACAGCCTTGGTATATCCTGATAGATATTTTCCATTATAATTCCTCATGACATAAACTCAGTCAAAGCAGTCATAAAATCATTTTTCCTTGCTCTGCTGATAAGAAGCTGCTTACCTGCTATAATACAGCATCCATTCTCAACCCCGTCCACATATTTAAGATTAACAAGATAGCCTTTGTTAGACCTGAAAAAATTATATTGAGAAAGCTGATTCTCAAAGTCGCCAAGCTTGGCCCTTATCTTAAACTCACCACCGCTCGTATAGAAAACAAGATTATGCCCTTCACTTTCAATATAAAAGACATTATCTATATCAAGCTTTTTTATACCGGATGGCAGTTCAATTGAAATAGTCTTTGCAGAGCTTTTTTTCATCCTGGCAATTGCCCTTCCAAGCTTTTGAGAAAAGGCAAAATAGCTAACAGGCTTTAACACATAATCAAGAGCATCTACCTGATAGCCTCTTATGGCATAGTTAGTCATATTGGTGATAAACATGATAACGACATCCTGGTCGAGCTTTCTGATTTCTTCCGCAGCAGTCATGCCGTCCATAAGCTTCATCTCTATATCCATAAGTATGATGTCAAACTGACTCTTATACCCGTTAGTGATCTCATCTCCATCTTTAAAACGGGTTAGTCTGAAAGAACTGCCGCTTTCTGATTCATACCTGTTAATATATTCAGTTAACTGGGATGCATATGAATCCTCATCCTCTACGATTGCTATATTAATCATCTTTCCGGCTCCTGTATATGGATAATTATACAAGATAAAAAAACAGCTGTACACAAAATGTACAGCTGCCCATATTAGCTAAGAAATCCTATATCTGAAATAATCGGAAGCTCTTTTGCCTTACCCATGCAAGCCCAGACAATAGCAACAATCTTGATCACACCAAGGATTGCTGCACATATACCTGTAACAAGCCATCCAAGAAATGGAATGATACTTGGGATAAGTATAATGATTGCTGCTATAGAAATTCTAAGAGAATTTCTTGCATGGAATCTTGTAAATGGGGTTCCGGCAATAAATGCAATAAGAACACCGAGAATTCCAAACAGATAAGCTGCAATTGCAATGATCCTGTTGTCTGCAATATCCTGAGCATCAAACTCTTTTGTATGATCCTTAGGATCTGAGTAAACAAGTGGCTGCTGATATGGTGCCTGGCCATATGACTGCTGAGGCTGAGGCTGTGGTGCCGGTTGAGCCTGTGGCTGTGGATTAGCAGTCTGTGCACTTTCTGCCTGTTGATTAACTGTCACTGAAACACCGCAATTATTGCAAAATGCTGCATCATCAGCGATCTGATTACCGCAATTAGGACATGTTTTCATATTGATCCCCTCCAACTCTAATATTAGGTGGGCACTTAACCAAGCACCCACCTAATAGATTTTACCTTGTTAGGTTATCATTTGCAATACTTCTGAAGTGTAGCCCTTACTGTACCTTCACCGGAAAGAAGTTCAAGATAATACTCTACAATTCTATCCGAGAGGCCTGCTGCCTCAAGGTCTGTTCCGAATATAGCAGCATTTTTAAGAAGAGGTAAAACAGCTGCCTTTACCTTATTCTCATCTGTATCTCCGAGCTTAATGTCTTTTACGAAGCTCTGAGCTTCCTCAAGAAGTGGATCAGGACTAGGCTCGAAGCTCTGGCCCTTATCGTCCACTCCCATAAGGTAACGAAGCCAACCTGCATGAACAAGTGGTATAAGTTTAAGGTCAGCAACGTTAAGTTTATCAGAAGCAAGATATGCCTTGATTGTTTCACCGAATCTGATGCCAAGCTTCTGTGAAGTATCGCATGCGATTCTCTGTGGTGTGTCAGGCATAAACTTGTTAGGGATACGCACATTTACAACAGTATCAATAAATTCCTTTGGCTTAATAACGCCAGGATCTGTAACAACAGGAAGTCCCTCTACATAACCGATTTCTTTTACAAGCTTAACGAGGTCTTCATCCTTCATCTCATCTGAGATCTTTGTATATCCAAGAAGGCATCCGTAAACAGCAAGTGCTGTGTGAAGAGGATTAAGGCAAGTGCAAACCTTCATTCTCTCAACCTTATCTACAGTCTCCTTATCTGTAAAGATAACTCCAACCTTCTCAAGAGCAGGTCTTCCATTTGGGAACTTGTCCTCGATTACAAGGTATTCGCTCTCCTCAGCGTTAACAAAAGGAGCTACCCATGTTTTCTTAGATGTAACAACTGCTTCAAGTTCCTCAACACCGTCGTTCTTAAGTATTTCGTTTACAGAATCATCAGGTCTTGGAGTGATCTTATCGATCATTGACCATGGGAATGAAACAAGTGCTTCATCATGTACATAGTCAAGGAATCCAGCATCTGCTTTTCCGTTTTCTGTCCAATTCTTGGCAAAGGCATCCATAGCTGCATAGAGCTTGTCACCATTATGTGAGCAGTTATCTGTACTTACCATGGCAATCTTCTTTTTGCCTGCTGTATATCTTTCATACAAAAGAGCTGCTACCTTTCCGATATAGCTCTGTGGCTTTTCAGGGCCGTTTTCAAAATCTTCTTTTACCGCAGGAAGAGTCTCACCTGCTGGATTTACAAGGCTGTAACCCTTTTCTGTGATTGTAAAAGTACACATCTTAAGGCTGTCAGCTCTGAATATCTCTTTTAATCTGCTGAACTCTTTGTCATCGTTAGAATCAAGAATGCAGGACTCTGCGATACTTCCGATAACCTTCTTATCTACTGATCCGTCAGCTTTAAGTGTAACAAGGATAGAAAGATTGTCGTGAGGTCTGTACATTTTCTCTACGATCTCATAATCAAATCCCTCAACAACTGTAAGTCCCTTGTCATTCATTCCATCATCAAGCATTCTCTGAGCAAGATTTGCCTGAAAAGCTCTGAAGATGTTACCTGCTCCGAAGTGCACCCACTCAGGCTCAGCTACTGTCTTCTTTATCATCTCATCTCTATCAAATTTTGGAAGTTCATATCCTTTTTCCTTCCAAACTGAATCATTCTTTATACTACTATCACATAATTTCATTGTTTCTCTCCTCATTTATAGTATCGTCAGCAACATCAACAAACCATTGCGTCAAACTCCGCGTTGATGACTCTTCTCAATTGCTTCCCAAAGGCCGTTTATGTATGTTGCACCAAGTGCTCTGTCATATAAGCCGTAACCTGGCATTGCAACTTCACCCCAGATCATTCTTCCGTGGTCAGGACGGATAGGTCCGTCAAAGCCAGTCTCATAAAGTGCCTTAACTATCTCATACATATCAAATGTTCCATCTGATGAAAGATGAGCTGCTTCCTCAAAGTTTGTAGGAGAAATAAACTTCAGGTTACGTACATGGGCAAAATGGATTCTTCCCTCTAAAGCTCTGATCATGTGTGGAAGATCGTTCTCAAGGCTTGTGCCGTAAGAACCTGAGCAGAATGTAACACCATTGTGTACATCATCTACAGCCTTCATGAGCTTTAAGATATTCTTTTCATTGTTGATGATTCTTGGAAGTCCGAATACTGACCAAGCCGGATCATCCGGATGAATAGCCATCTTAATATCGTATTTATTACATACAGGCATGATAGCCTTAAGGAAATATACGATGTTCTCAAAGAGCTTATCCTCATCGATTCCCTTGTAAAGCTCAAAGAGCTCTTTTACCTTAGCCATTCTTTCAGGTTCCCAGCCAGGCATAACTGTTCCGTTCATTTCACCTGAAATTGACTCAAACATCTTTTCAGGATCAATTGCATCAACTGCTTCCTGTGTATAAGCAAGAACTGTTGAGCCGTCTTCTCTCTTTCTTGCAAGTTCTGTTCTTGTCCAGTCAAATACAGGCATGAAGTTGTAACATACCATGTGGATATCTTCTTTACCAAGATTCTCAAGTGTCTTGATGTAATTATCGATATGCTTGTCTCTGTCAGCTGTTGCAGCCTTGATTGCATCAGATACGTTTACTGACTCGATTCCGGCAATCTTAAGTCCGCCTGCCTCAACTTCATTCTTAAGAGCCTTGATCTCATCCTGCTCCCAAAGCTCTCCTGCCTGCTTATTGTAAAGAGTTGTAATAACTCCATGTACTCCAGGGATCTGTCTGATCTGCCAGAGTTTAACAGTATCATAATCTGTGCCATACCAGCGAAGTGTCATTTCCATATTCTTTTCCTCCTATGGTGTATATCTAATATCCAATTTGTTCGCAGGCGATGTCTGATTTATTATCACCTGAATTGACTTTCTTGATATATACACAATACTTTCATTTAAGAAAAAAAAGAATAGAATAACTTGTTTCCTATATTGCAAAAATTGTTATCCATGTTATTATGTACCTATGAAAAATAAACTCAGATCATCATTTAATTCAAGACAGTATATGATTTCCTCTGATTTTGAGGTGTTCTATTATCTGGACAGGGACTTTAAAACACTGAATCCCCATGCCCATGATTACTATGAGTTTTATCTTTTCCTGGACGGTGATGTCACCATGGAGATATTTAGAACTGATGGAGAGAAAGAGCACATCGATATGTACCCAGGGGATTTAATGGTCGTGCCACCGGGAATATCACATCACGCCATTATGCACACATCAGAAAAGGACTATAAGCGTTTTGTCTTTTGGATCAGCAAGGATTGCTGCAATTCCCTGATGCAGGAATCAGTTGATTATATGTACCTTATCCAAAAGGCAGAGGCTTTTCACAAGTATATTTATCATCTGGCACCGGCCTCTTTTCACCTTGTTGAGTCCAAATTCTTGAGACTTTTAGAGGAAAAATCCAGCGACAGATACGGAAGCGGCGCCATGAGCCATCTCTGCCTCTGCGATCTTATCCTTACTATCAACAGGATTGTATACGATGACGACCATATCCAGAGTGGCAATGATGAGCTGGCTCTTTTCCAGAATATCCTTTCATACGTTGAGAGTAATCTTGAGGATACCCTTTCACTTGATGATATTGCAGGACAGTTTTTTGTCAGCAAGTACTACGTTGCCCATTTATTCAAGGACACTCTTGGAATTTCACTTCATCAGTACATAATAAAAAAGCGTCTGGCAGAATGCCGAAACGCTATAATCAGCGGTGAGAGCATCACCGGCACCTATGAGAAATTTGGTTTTAGGGATTACTCAAGCTTTTTTAAAGCCTTTAAAAAGGAATACGGAATGTCTCCAAAGGAATATCAGAATCTGTCTGCCCTTGACATGACTTCTTTCCATGAAGGTGAAAAGATATAATAGCCTATCATGCACAGCATTCCAAAAAGGAAAGAAATCGGAAAGCAGACCATTATATAAGTTCCATCAAAATACCGGTTTATCAGATAAGCGCTCGGAATTCTCACTGCCCATAACATCATAAGGTTAATGAGGGTTGTATATCTGACATATCCAAGTCCGTTTACAATATTGGAAATGCAGTTAAATACGGCATAGCACCACTGGGACAACAGTATCACCACAACATATCTCCCTGCATACAAAAGAACCATCTCATCCTGTGAAAAGAATCTGAGGATAGGCATTCTGAACGAAATCGCCATAAGTCCAAAGGATAGCGTTAATAGTCCAGAAACAGCAGGAATCTTTATATATCCTTCTTTTAATCTTCGATAATTAGAGGCTCCATAGTTTTGTCCCGCAAATGTGGACGCGGCTGACGACATAGCAGTAATGGCTATATTTGTGAGCCCTGTTATCCTTCCTGCCACAGAAGCTCCGGCCATAAACTGCCTCCCCTGCTCATTTACCAATATCTGAAGTGCCATATGTCCAAATGAAAACAAAGAGTTATTAAGTCCAATCGGAAGACCTATCTTAAGGATAGCCTTTAGGTCATGACTGTTAAATCTTCTTGGAAAAACAGTAAACTCAAGTTCCTGAAACTTCTTTCTGATATAAACTATGCTGACGATCCAGGATAAAAACATAGCTATACTCGTAGCCGCAGCTGCTCCTGCAACGCCAAATCCAAAACCTGCAACAAAAGCCAGGTCAAAAACTATATTGGCAATTCCTGAAACTATCAAAAACCACAAAGATGCTGCACTATCACCAAGTCCTCTAAGGATTCCGGCATTCATGTTATAGCCGATATTTCCCAAAGCTCCCAGAAAAACAAGCCTCGTATAAATAAGTGCCTCATCCCATACATCCGCCGGTACATGCATAAACTGAAGGATTGCAGGTGCCAGGATCCATCCAATTATCGCGATCGGTATGCCGCTGATATAAACAAGTACAATAGCTGTAGCAGATAAGTCTTTTACCCTGTCCATCCTGCCTGCACCCACACTCTGAGAGACCAGGATAGATACTCCTGCTCCAATTCCCAAAAAAATACACAACAAGACTTCCACTGGCTGCGAGCTTGTTCCAACAGCAGCAAGCGCGCTGTCCCCGCAAAAATTACTCACAACAAGGGTATCAACTGTCGTATACATCTGCTGCAGGATATTGCCGATTACAATAGGCACAGCAAAAAGAAGCACATTTTTCATTATGCTTCCTGAAGTCATATCTATCTTTGAACTTTTTCTTTTTGATACAGAACCTGCCATATGATATATATCCTAATCTTTGCTAAAAAAAGCGCATAACTAATCTATTTTATTAATATCATCGTACTTAAAATAATAATTTTCTTATCTAAAATTTCCAAATTCATTGCAAAAATAATCTTTTTATGTCATATTGATTACAGATTAAACTACGGAGAATGGCTATGGCTCTTCCACTTCCAAAAGGGAAACAGATAACAGTATCATACAGAGAAATCTCATCTGATTACGAGATGCCTTCAATGGAGGTCGCTTCAGATCACTATTCTCTTGGCTTTATGATCAAGGGAGACAGGCGGATAATTACTCCTAAAATGAATTTCACGCTTCATGCAGGTTACATAGGAGCCATGCGCCCCTATATCTATCACAGAACAATACCTGCTTCTGATTCAGAATATGTCAGCATTCTTATCAAGTTTTCTCCGGATTTTGTGGCAAACATGACAGATACTCTCGGTCCACAGATCATGGAAAAAATATTCAGATATCCACCAATTTCTTTTTCCGATGGTGACAGAGAAAAGATCTTCTCTTTGGCCAGAGAATTATATGAGTTGTACAATGAGATTGAAGAACAGGGGCTTGATATGTCTGAAGGCTCAATTTCCAGATACCGCCTCCAGAACCTGTTGACCTATATTCTTCTCGAAGTATAT
>JAEEGF010361019.1_pt1 | contig 14733 bp, 14 predicted proteins | sample 9134171 | NCBI WGS metagenome assembly JAEEGF01 (sample SAMN16246542, study PRJNA631951) | gut metagenome | biome: gut microbiome; feature: rumen; material: AP-attached | host: Bos | place: Iran: Karaj | collected 2018-10 | reverse complement strand
AAGAAAAACATCACCGCTTCGTAAGTTTTGAGTTTTGAGAGTTGAGTTTTGAGAATTTGAGAAAATGCGGCTCGGACGCAGGGCGTCCGAGCCGCAAAGCATATGGATAAGCGCAAACCCGGAAACTCAAAACTCAAAACTCTTAAAGCCCTCGCCGTGCACCTCGGTGGAATCGGTGACGAAGGTGAAGGCCGCGGGGTCGGCCTCCTTGATGATGCGCAGGGTCTGGGCCAGGACGTTCCGGCGGGTAACGGTGACCACCATCTGCTTCTCCGCCCCGGTCCAGCCGCCCATGGCGGGGATCACAGTGGTGCCGCGGATGGTGCGCTCGTTCAGCGCCCGGGAGACCTCCTCGCCCCTCTCGGTGATGGTGTAGACCACCTTGGCGTAGTCCACGCCCTGGGCCAGGGCGTCGATGACCTTGGAGGAGACCACGATGGCGATGGTGGAGTAGAGCGCCACCTCAATATCCTTGAACACCAGCACCGCGATGGCAACCACCAACCCGTCCACCGCCAGCAGCATGGTGCCGGAGGGGATGTTGGGCAGCAGCTTCTTCAGCAGCAGCGCCGCCAGGTCCGTCCCGCCGGTGCTGATGCCCCGCAGGAACAAAAGCCCGATGCCGAAGCCGCTGATGGCGCCGCCGGCCACCGCGGCCAGGAGGGGATTGTTGGTGTAGCCCGGCAGCAGCATGCCGAAGAGGTCGATAAAGCCGGAGAGAAGCACCGAGGACAGCAGCGTCATCACCAGGGCGCGCAGCCCCATTTGCTTCCAGCAGGCCAGCAGCAGCGGCGCGTTCAGCAGCAGCGCCCAGGCGCCCACGCTGATGTGGGGCGTCAGGTGCGCCAGCGCCGTGGCGAGACCCGAGACCCCGCCGGGGGCGATGTCGTTTGGCACGGTGAACACCGCGATAGGCAGACCCACCAGCACGGTGCCCAGCAGAATAAACAGCAGATCCAGCAGAAAGCCCCGCCAACCGGCGGGGCCAAGAATTTTTTTCATCGGTATTGGCCCCCGTTTTGTGATATTTCATTCAGTATATCACAGAATGGCCGGATTGCCAAGCCGGAGGGGAGTTTTCGCATGTAGGGGAGACCTTTATGGTCGCCCGTGGACACGGGAAAGGCCGGGACAAGCGGGCGGCTGATAGCCGCCCCTACGGGCCCCACAGCAGACGGCAGACCCAGGCGGAGGAGAGGAAGCAGGCCAGATCCGCACAGAGGGCCGCGGGGATGGCCCAGCGGCTGTTCTTCACGCCCGCGCTGGAGAGGTAGACCGCCGCCACATAAAAGGTGGTCTCGCTGGAGCCCAGCATTACCGCGGCCGTCCGCCCGGTCAGGGAATCCGGCCCCGCCCGGGCGATGATCTCCGAAGCCGCGGAGAGCGCGCCGCTGCCGGAAAGCGGGCGCAGCAGTAGGATCAGCGAGGTCTCCGGCGGGATGCCCAGCAGATCCAGCAGCGGCGTCAGAAGGCGTCCCAGCCCCTCCGGAAGCCCGGAGGCCTGCAGCAGATACAGGATCGGGAACAGCGTCAGCAGCGCCGGAAGGATGTCCCGCAGGGTTTGAAGCCCCCGGCGGGCGCCGCACACCAGGGCATCGTACACATCCACACCCCGCAGCGCCGCGTACAGCATGGCGCCGCCCAGCAGCAGCGGCGCAACCAGTGCGCCCAGCATCCTCATGGCCACAGGCGCCGCAGAAGGGCCGCCGCCAGAAGTCCCGCGCACACGGAGGCCGCCGAGGAAATCCAGACCGCCGGGAGGATGTCGAAGGGCGCGGACGCGCCCGCCGCCGCCCGAACCGAAGCCACCGTCGCCGGGAGAAGCTGCAGCGAGGCGGTGTTCAGCACCACCAGCAGACAGAGCTCGTCTGCGGCGGGCTCCCCCAGGGCCGCCATCCCCTTGGCCGCCCGGATCCCCGCGGGTGTGGCGGCATTTCCCAGGCCCAGAAGGTTGGCGCTCAGATTCTCCGTCAGAGCGGCCAGCACGCCGTCCTCCCGGGCGGAGCGCGGAAACAGCCGCCGCAGCGCCGGGCGGAGCCCTCTGGCCAACGCCGCAGCCGCGCCGCAGCGCTCCAGAAGCTCCAGGACGCCGCTCCAAAGGCAGATTCCCCCCCCGATCCGCAGGGCAAAGGGAATGGCCGCCTGAGCCCCCTCCATCACCGCCGCTCCCGCCGCCTCGGCGGAGCCGGTCAGGGAGGCGTACAGCACGGCGAGCAGGCTCAGTCCCGTCAGCAGCAAACCCAGCAGCATATTACCCCTCCAAACCCGAAAAAGCCTGTTATTTCAAGGCTTTTCTAAAATATCAGTTGAACAACCTGGCGAAACTGTGTATACTGTGGAAAACATCATGTTGAAATGTTTTAAACCCCACCACGAAAGGAGAATCAACATGAAATCCACCGGGATCGTCCGCAAGGTCGATGAGCTGGGCCGCATCGTCCTGCCGATCGAGCTGCGCCGTACACTGGACATTGAAGAAAAGGATGCTTTGGAAATCTATGTGGAGGACGACAGTATTATTCTCCGCAAGTTCCAGCAAAGCTGCGTCTTTTGCGACAGCACCAGGGGCCTTGTGACCTATAAGGGCCGGAATGTCTGTTCCGACTGTATCTCCAAGCTCCGGGGCCGGATCTGAACACGGATCCGTCATGCGTTGTGAGCGCTTGTCCCGCAGGGTCGTTCTGTTCGACCTCTACGGGACCCTCGTTGATATCCATACGGACGAAAACCAGCCGTCGCTCTGGAAGCGGACGGCTGGTTTTGTTGCGTCTCACGGGGCCGCCTGGTCGCCGGAGGCCCTGCGCGGGGCGTATCTGCGCCTGGTGCGGGCGGAGGAGGCGCGCCTGGCCCGGCGGGACGCTTGGATCCCCGGGGTATGTCCGGAGATCGATCTGGCCCGGGTCTTCGCCGCGCTCTACGCCGAGAAGGGCGCAGAGGCGGACGGGGCGCTGATCGCGGAGACCGCCTGGTTCTTCCGCAGGGCCTCCACCTCGCACCTGCGGCTCTACGCCGGGGCGCGGGAGCTGCTGGCGGCGCTGCGGCGGCAGAGGCGGCGGGTCTGTCTGCTCTCCAACGCCCAGAGTCTGTTTACCCGGCCGGAGCTGGCCCTGCTGGGACTCGCCGGAGACTTCGACGGCGTGTACATCTCCTCCGAGGCCGGCTGCAAAAAGCCGGATCCCCGCTTTTTCCGCCTGCTGCTGGCGCAGGAGGGCCTGGACGCGGCGGACTGCCTGATGATCGGCAACGACCCCCTCTGCGACGGGGAGGGTGCGAAGGCCGTGGGCATGGACGCGTACGTGATCCGCTCCGCCCTGTCTCCCCGGGACGCGACGGGCTATGACCAGGAGGGTATGGATCTGAGGAAGCTGCGGAGCTTGCTGACGAAGACAAGAGCAAGATAAAAAGGCAGGGCGCGAAGGAGCTCCTTCGCGTCCTGTCTTTGATCATCTGTGGTAGATCCGCCGGATCTCCTCGCTCTCGTTTCCGTCTGCGTCGGTCAGGATCAGGGCGGGCTCCACGGCAAGGCCGGGCCTGCCGCCCCGGCGGGCTTCCACCAGCACCAGACTGGGCGCGCGCTCCGGCCGGGCGCAGACCAGGCGCAGGCGCTTGGGCTCCAGGCCGTTTTCGCTCAGACATACGAAGAGCTCCGCCAGCCGCTCCGGCCGGTGGACCAGGCAGAAGCTGCCGCCGGTGCGCAGCAGATACGCCGCCGCTTCGCAGAGCTGGGCCATGGTGCAGCTCGTCTCCTCCCGGGCAGCCGCCCGGGCCGGGTCCGGGGAAGAAGCCCCGCTCCCCAGTGGGAAATAGGGCGGGTTCGACACCGCCAGATCGAAGCGTCCCGCCGGAAACAGCGCCCGGTGCGCCCGGATGTCCCCGCAGAGCATCTCGCAGCGCGCCGCGAGGCCGTTGCGCGCCAGATTCTCCCGGGCCAGGGCCGCCGCGTCCTCCCGCAGCTCCAGGCCGCTCATGAAAAGCCCCGGCTCCCGCCCCAGGAGCAGCAGGCTCAGGATCCCCGAGGCGCAGCCCAGGTCGATCCCGCGCCTGGCCCCCGCGGGGCGCATGAAGTCCGCCAGCAGCACGCTGTCGGTGCCCAGGGGCGCCCCCGGCTCCGGACAAAAGACCGGCCCGCCGGGCCAGAGTTCAGCTTCCATTCCCATCACCTCAAAAAAGGAAAAAGGCGAGCTTGCGCTCGCCTTTTCTTATGTTTGCCGGTCAGACCAGCTCGATCGCCTCAGCAGGGCACTGGGCGGCGCAGGAACCGCACTCCAGGCACTTCTCGGGATCGATCACGTAGTGCAGATCGCCCATATCAATGGCCTCGGCGGGGCACTGAGCAGCGCAGGAGCCGCAGGACAGGCACTCGTCAGTAATCACGTACGGCATGGAAATCCCTCCATTTTTGTATGAATTTGGCCCTTTTCGGCCACTTCCGGCATCATTGTAACACATCTTTTTCAAAAATCAATAGATTCTTTTTGCCAAACTGTTAAAAGCGCGGATTTCTGGAGATAATTTTGCAGCGCCGCGGCTTTCGCCCCATTCGGCGGGCCCGCGGCGGGATAATTTGGAGATGAACGCAGGGCGCTGCCCGCGTTTTTCCGGAGGAGGCGCGACATGAAGAGCAACGAGAAGTTTTCCCAGCGGGCGGAGACCGCCATCGAGAAGGCCCGGCTTTCCGCCCGGGAGCTGGGCCACAGCTGCGTGGGCACGGAGCACCTGCTGCTGGGCATCCTGGCCGAGAGCGAGGGCCTGGGCGCCCGGATCCTGCTGCGCCGGGGCCTGGAGCTGCCCACCCTGCGCCGGGAGGTGCTCCGCCAGAACGGCGCAGGCGCGCCCGGCGGCCCCGTTTTGGGCCTCAGCGAAGACGCCGTGCGCGCAGTGGAGACCGCCGCGTCCGAAGCGGAGTGTCTGCGCCAGGGCTTCATCGGCACGGAGCATCTGCTGCTGGGGATCCTGCGGCAGCCGGACTGCGGCGGCGCGCGAGCCCTCCGTGAGCTGGGCGCGGATCTCAACGAGCTCTATACCGATATCGCCGCCATTTTCGGCCATCCGGCCTCCGAGAGCCGTCCGCCCCTGGGTACGGCCGGCAGGCCCCTGCGGCGGGCAGACACCCGGGTGCTGGATCAGTACAGTCGGGATCTGACCGCCATGGCCGCCGAAGGGCGGCTGGATCCGGTGGTCAGCCGGGGGGAGGAGATCCGCCGCGCGGTGCAGATCCTCTCCCGGCGCAGCAAAAACAACCCCGTTCTCGTGGGCGAGCCGGGCGTAGGCAAAACCGCCGTGGCCGAAGGCCTTGCCCTGCGGGTGGCCAGGGGGGACGCGCCGGAGTCTCTGCGGCGCAAGCGCATCGTCTCCCTGGATATCCCCGCCATGCTGGCGGGCACCAAGTATCGGGGCGACTTTGAGGAGCGGGTCAAGTCTGTGCTGAAGGATGTAAAGCGCGCCGGGGACGTGATCCTTTTCATCGACGAGCTGCACACCGTTATCGGCGCGGGCAGCGCGGAGGGCGCCATCGACGCCGCCAACATCCTCAAGCCCGCCCTGGGTCGGGGCGAGGTGCAGATCATCGGAGCCACCACCCCGGAGGAATACCGCCGCCACATCGAAAAGGACGCCGCTCTGGAGCGGCGCTTTCAGCCCGTGACCGTTGCCGAGCCGGGGAAAGAACAGACCATGGCCATGCTGCGCTCTCTCCGGCCCGGCCTGGAACGGCATCACGGCGTGGAGATCGCAGACGAGGCCTTGGAGGCGGCCTGCCGCCTGTCCGTGCGCTACATTCAGGATCGCTTTCTGCCCGACAAGGCCATCGACCTGCTGGACGAGGCCTCTGCCGCCCTGCGCCTGTCCGGCACGGAGCGGGGAATGCGCGTCACCGAGGACGACGTGGCCCGCGTGGTCTCGCTCTGGACGGGGATCCCCGTCGCCGGACTCAGCCGGGACGAGACGCTGGCCCTGCAGGATCTGGAGACGCGTCTGCGGCGGCGGATCATCGGCCAGGACGAGGCGGTGTCCGCCGTGGCCCGGGCCATCCGCCGCAGCCGGGTGGGCCTGCGGGATCCCCGCCGGCCCGTGGGGAGCTTTCTCTTTCTCGGCCCCACCGGCGTGGGGAAAACCGAGCTCTGCCGCGCCCTGGCCGCGGCCGTCTACCAGGACGAGAACGCCATCGTGCGCATCGACATGTCGGAATATATGGAAAAGCACTCCGTGAGCCGCCTGATCGGCTCGCCCCCCGGCTACGTGGGCTACGAGGACGGCGGCCAGCTCACCGAAAAGATCCGGCGCAAGCCCTGGTCGGTGGTGCTGTTCGACGAGATCGAAAAGGCCCACGAGGACGTGTGGAGTCTGCTGCTGCAGATCCTGGACGACGGGCATCTGACCGATTCAGCGGGGCGGCGGGTGGATTTCCGCAACGCCGTGGTGGTCATGACCTCCAATGTGGGGGCCAAGACCATCTCCGAGGGCAAGCGGCCCCTGGGCTTCGGCGCCGGCGGGACGAGCAGCGAGGAGGAAATGCGCAGCCAGGTGCTGGAGGAGCTGCGTGCCACCTTCCGGCCGGAGTTCCTGAACCGGGTGGACGAGACCATCGTGTTCCACCGTCTGGGCCGCCCGGAGCTGCTGCGCATCACGGAAAACCTGCTGGCGGAGCTGCAGGAGCGCTTTCGGGCGCTGGAGCTGTCGCTGGAGTTCTCCGGGGAGGCGGTCGCCTTCCTGGCGGAGCGGGGCTATGACGAGCGCTTCGGCGCGCGGCCCCTGCGCCGCACGATCCAGCGACTGCTGGAGGATCCCGCGGCGGAGCTGCTGCTGGCGGGGAAGGCCCGGGCGGGGGACCGTGTCGCCGTACGGCTCCGGGACGGGGAAATCGCGCTGGAAGTGCATCCCGAAAAATGAATTCGAAAACGCAGCGCTAAAATGCTTGACATAACGCCATGAAAAGGCTAAAATGAATCGGATTAATATTAAGGGAGTCAGGGGAGGCTCCTTTTGATATTACGTTTCAATTCCGACGGATACGCTTGATGGTCCGTCTTTGCTTTAGATTAATTTCATAATCACGAAGCTAAACCACCGCAAAATTCTGAAAGAATGGAGGTGTGTTTACTTACGATGCCGTTTGTTTATATTTTGATCGGCTTGGTCGTCGGCGCGGGAGCTGCCTGCGCGTTCTTCATCCTGCGGGAAAAGAACGCCGAGCGTACCATCGCCAACGCCGAGGAAGAAGCCCGTCAAATTTTGAATGACGCTATTAAGAGCGCCGAGAGCAAGAAGAGAGAGGCTCTCGTAGAGGCAAAGGAAGAAATACACAAACGCCGCTCCGAGTATGAGCGGGAAGAAAAGCAGCGCCGGGCCGAGGTGCAGAAGCAGGAGCGCCGCCTCCAGCAGAAGGAGGAGACCCTGGATCGCAAGACCGACGCCCTGGAGAAAAAGAGCGACACCCTCTCCAACAAGATCGCAGCCGTGGAGGCCCAGCAGGCCGAGGTGGCCCTGATCAAGAAGAGCCAGCTGGAAATGCTGGAAAAGATCTCCGGCTTCACCGTGGAGGAAGCCAAGGCCTACATCATCAACAACGTCAAGGACGACGTCACCCACGAAATGGCCCTCAAGGTCAAGGAAGTGGAAGCCCAGTTCAAGGAAGAGGCGGACGAGCGCGCCCGCGAGATCATCGCCACCGCGATCCAGCGCTGCGCCGCCGACCATACCAGCGAGATCACCGTCTCCGTCGTTCCCCTCCCCAACGACGAGATGAAGGGACGCATCATCGGCCGCGAGGGCCGCAACATCCGCAGCATTGAGACGCTGACCGGCTGCGACCTGATCATCGACGATACGCCCGAGACCATCACCGTCTCCAGCTTCGACCCGGTTCGCCGGGAGGTGGCCCGTCTGGCCCTGGAGAAGCTGATCCAGGACGGCCGCATCCATCCCGCCCGCATCGAGGAGATGGTCGCCAAGGCCCAGCGCGAGGTCAACGCCACCATCAAGGCCGAAGGCGAGCGCGCCGTGTTCGAGACCAATATCCACGGTCTGAACCCGGAGATCATCAAGCTCCTGGGCCGTATGCGCTACCGCACCAGCTACGGTCAGAACGTGCTGAACCACTCCATCGAGGTGTCCCACATCGCCGGCCTCATGGCCGCCGAGCTGGGCGTGGACGTGAACACCGCCAAGCGGGCGGGCCTGCTGCACGACATCGGCAAGGCCATCGACCACGAGGTGGAGGGCAGCCACGTCACCATCGGCGTGGATCTGGCCCGCAAGTATAAGGAGTCCGACGCGGTCATCCACGCCATCGAGGCCCACCACGGCGACGTGGAGGCCCGCACGGTGGTGGCCTGCCTGGTTCAGGCGGCCGACGCCATCTCCGCCTCCCGCCCCGGCGCCCGGCGCGAGAACATCGAAAACTACGTCAAGCGTCTTGAAAAGCTGGAGGAGGTCTCCAAGAGCTTCCCCGGCATCGCCAGCTCCTATGCCATCCAGGCCGGCCGCGAGATCCGCATCATGGTCAAGCCCGAGGAGGTCAGCGAGGATCAGATGGTGCTCCTGGCCCGGGACATCGCCAAGAAGATCGAGGAGGAGCTCACCTACCCCGGTCAGATCAAGGTGCACGTCCTGCGGGAAACCAAGGCCGTCGACTACGCCAAGTAAAAACCGCACTCCCCCGAGCGCAAGCGCTCGGGGGAGTATTGTTTTTACAGTTTTTTAGTTTTTAGTTCGTAGTTTTTAGATTCGGGGTTCGGTCTGCGGCGAGGGCAGAAGCGGCCATTCCGAACTCCGAATTCTCAGCCCAGTCCCAGCATTTTCAGATACGCCGGCAGCTCCTGCTCGAACTTCACGCCGTACCAGTGGCTCGCGTCTCCCTGGGTGGCCTCGATGCAGCGCACCGTGTAATCCGCGGCAACAACCGCGGCGTCGTAGGCGTCCTTGCCGTTGAGCAGGGCCCCCACAAAGGCGGCGGCGTACACGTCCCCGGTGCCGTGGCTGCCCTTTTCGATCCGCCGGTGCTCGTAGTAGCGGCGCTCCCCCTTGTCCTGCACCGCAACGCCGGTGCGGCCGGGCCGGTAGCCCACGCCGGTGAGGATAATGGTTTTGGCTCCGGCGGCGCTCAGCCGATCCAGCAGCTCGGTGATATAGGCCTCGTCATAGTCCTCCCGGTAGTCCATCCCGGTGAGGAAGCAGGCCTCGGTGATGTTGGGCAGGATGATGTCCGCCGAGAAGGCCAGCTCCTTCATGGCCTCCACATAGGCCCTGTCGAAGGCGGGGTAGAGCTTCCCGTTGTCCGCCATGGCCGGATCCACGATGGCCAGGGCCCCGGGGGCGGAGAGCCGGCGGATGATGTCCCGCACATAGGCGATCTGCTCGGTGCTGCCGAGATAGCCGGTATAGACGGCGTCGAACCGGATCTTTTCCTTCTCCCAGTGATCCGTGATGGCGGGGATGTCCTCCGTCAGATCCCGGACGGTGTAGCCGGTAAAGCCCGCCGTGTGGGTGGAGAGCACCGCCGAGGGGAGGATGCAGGTCTCCTGCCCGGCGGCGGAGAGGATGGGCAGGGCCACGGTCAGCGAGCATTGGCCCACGCAGGAAATGTCCTGGATGGTGAGGATTTTATGGTAAGACATGGGATGACCTCCTTGACTTTTTCTTCAAGGCTATTATAATCAAATCTGGCTATATTTCTATCGCCAGATCAAGAAAAAACCATAAGGTCAGATTATGTATTACACCATTCAAAAGCAGGGCGGAGAGCCCGCCTATCTGCAGCTCTGCCGACAGCTCCGCGCGGACATCGTATCCGGGCGGCTGCCCACCGGAACCAAGCTCCCCTCCAAGCGGAGCCTCGCCGAGACCCTGGGGATCAGCGTCATCACCGTGGAGCACGCCCTGGAGCTTCTGTGCGACGAGGGCTGTGTGGAGAGCCGGCCCCGGAGCGGCTTTTACGTCTGCGCCGGCGGCGGCGTTCCGCCCCTGCCCCGGGCAAGGCTGGAGGACATGAGTCTGGGCGAGGGGGCCCCGCCGGACTTCCCCTTCTCCCTCTGGGCCAAAACCATGCGCGCCGTACTCACCGCCTACGACCGGCGCATCCTGAACCGCTGCCCCAGCAAGGGCTGCTTCGAGCTGCGCCAGGCGCTGGCCGCCTGGCTGGGCCGGAGTCGGGGGCTCTCGGTCTCGCCGGAGCAAATCGTAGTGGGCTCCGGGGCGGAGTATCTCTACGGCCTGATCGTGCAGCTTCTGGGACGGGAGCGGCCCTTTGCCCTGGAGGATCCCTGCTACGGGCAGATCCGCCGGGTCTACGAGGCCAACGGCGCCTGCTGCCTGGCCCTGCCCATGGGGGAGGACGGGATCGAGAGCGCCGCCCTGGCTTCCTGCGAGGCCGGGGTGCTGCACGTGACGCCCTATCACAGCTATCCCAGCGGCGTCACCGCCTCCCCCGCCAAGCGGCGCGAGTACCTGGCCTGGGCCGGGGAGCATGGCAGCCTGATCGTGGAGGACGACTACGACGCGGCCTTCGCCTCCCCCGGCCGCCAGATCCAGACCATCTTCTCCCTGGACGCGAGCCGGGTCATCTACCTGAACACCTTTTCCAAGCTGCTGGCCCCCTCGGTGCGCACCGGCTTTCTGGTGCTGCCGGAGGCGCTGGAGACGGAATACCGGGCGCGGCTGGACTACTATTCCTGCACCGTGCCGGTCTACGATCAGTTGGTGCTGGCGGAATTCATCAACGCCGGCCACATGGAACGCTATCTGAACCGCAGACGCAGAAAACGCAAGGAGGAATGAATATGCTGTACTTTCTGAGCGATTACACCGAGGGCGCCCACCCCAAGATCCTGGAGCGGCTGCAGGAGACGAACCGCATCTCCCAGCCCGGCTACGGCGAGGACTGCTTCACCGCCGCCGCCCGGGAGAAGATCCGCGCCGCCTGTGAGCGGCCGGAGGCGGATGTGTACTTCCTGGTGGGCGGCACCCAGACCAACGCCGTCGTCATCTCTGCCCTGCTGCGGCGCTGGGAAGCCGCGATCGCGGCGGACACCGGTCACATCAACGTCCACGAGGCCGGCGCGATCGAATACACCGGCCACAAGGTCATCGCCCTGCCCGGGAAGGACGGGAAGCTGGCCGCTGATACGGTGGCGGACTACTGCGCCCGCTTCTACGCCGACGAGACTCACGACCACATGCCCTTCCCCGGTCTGGTGTACATCTCCCAGCCCACGGAACTGGGGACCCTCTACACCAAGGCGGAACTGGCGGCCCTCCACGCCGTCTGCGTGGAGCACCACATGCACCTCTTCGTGGACGGGGCCCGCCTGGGCTACGGCCTCATGAGCCCGGAATGTGACCTGACCCTGCCGGAGATGTGTGATCTCTGCGACGTGTTCTACATCGGCGGCACCAAGGTGGGCGCCCTCTGCGGCGAGGCCCTGGTCTTCCCCAAGGGGGACATGCCGGAGCATTTCGCCACCATGGTCAAGCAGCAGGGTGCCATGCTGGCCAAGGGGCGGCTGCTGGGCGTGCAGTTCGACGCGCTCTTTACCGACGATCTCTACTGGGAGATCGGCCGCCACGCCATCCGCCTCGCCATGAAGCTGAAGGCGGGCTTCGTGGAGAAGGGCTACCCCCTCTTTGCCGATTCCCCCACCAATCAGCAGTTCCCGATACTCACGGCGGAGCAGCTGGAACGCCTGCGGCGGCACGCCGCTTTCGAGATCTGGGCGCCGCTCCCCGACGGGCGCACCGCCGTGCGCTTCGTCACCAGCTGGGCCACCCGGGAGGAGGACGTGGATGCCCTGCTGGCGCTGCTGTAAGGGAGGAGCGCCTTGGATCTCCCCACACGAAAACAAATCCGCCTGCAGGACTACGAGCATTCGTCCCCCGGGGCCTATTTCGTCACGATCTGCACCCAGGCCCGCCGCTGCATCCTGTCCCAGATCGCCGTAGGGGAGGGGCTTGCCCCTCCCGAAACCCGCTTGACCGCCATAGGAAAATGTGTTGAGGAACAGCTCCTCGACCTTCCTCGCCGTTTTTCCTCCGTCGGCATCGACAAATACGTCATCATGCCCAACCACATCCATCTGATTGTCTCCATTCAGGAAGCGGCGGGAGGGGCAAGCCCCTCCCCTACGTTGTTTGACGTGGTTCGCGTGCTGAAATCCATGACCACCCGCTTGTCAAGGGCCTATTTGGGCGACGACTTGCTTTGGCAGCGCTCCTATCACGAGCATGTGATCCGGGGCGAGGCGGACTACCGGGAGATCTGGAGCTACATCGACACGAACCCCGCCAAATGGGCGGAGGATCGGTATTATCCGGCGTAAAACCCCGGAAGAAGGGAGCCGCGCCCTGCTGGCGCTGCTGTATAAAATTTGCCGCCCCTGGGGCGGCGGAAAAGGAGAAAGGAAAATGGGCGTATTATCCGGACTGGAGCCGAAGGGCGTGTTCCGCTGGTTTGAAGCGCTCGCCGCCATCCCCCACGGCTCCCGCAACACCCGGGCCGTCAGCGACTGGCTGGCGGACTTCGCCCGGGCGCGGGGCCTGCGCTTCCGGCAGGATGGGGCGGATAACGTGATCATCTGGAAGGACGCCTCCCCCGGCTATGAGGACGCGCCGACGGTGATGCTCCAGGGCCACATGGACATGGTCTGCGAGAAGGCCCCGGACTGCGAAAAGGACATGGCCCGGGAGGGTCTGGCCCTCTTCCTGGACGGGGACGAGATCGGCGCCCGGGGCAGCACCCTGGGCGCGGACGACGGCATCGCCGTGGCCATGGCCCTGGCGGTGCTGGACGACGACGCCATCCCCCACGGGCCCCTGGAATGCCTCTTCACCGCCGACGAGGAGGTGGGGATGTTGGGCGCCCAGGCCCTGGACGTCTCGGATCTGAAGGCCCGGGTCCTGCTGAATATCGACTCGGCGCAGGAGGGGGTGCTGACCGTCAGCTGCGCCGGCTCCGCCCGGCTGGTCTGCACGCTGCCGGTCTCCCGGGCTCCCTTCCCGGGGACGACCCTGCGTCTCAGCGTGGAGGGTCTCTTCGGCGGACACTCCGGCGAGGAGATCCACCGGGGCCGGGGCAACGCCAATATGCTGCTGGGCCGCGCGCTGCAGACCGTCTCCCGGCGGACCGGGCTTCGGCTCATCCGGGCGGAGGGCGGCGGCAAGGACAACGCCATTCCCCGGCGGGCAGAGGCGCTGCTGCGGGTGGAGGACCCGGAGGCTGCCCGGCAGGCTGCGGCGGAGTTGGAGTCTGCGCTGCAAAACGAGCTGCGCTTCACGGACCCGGGCGTGCGGCTCACCCTTTCAAGCGCGGAGAGCGACGAGCTGCCCCTGACGGAGGAGAGCAGCCGGCGGATCCTCGGCTTTTTGTTCTGCGTCCCCAACGGAGTGCAGGTCATGAGTCCCTCGGTGCCGGGTCTGGTGCAGACCTCCCTGAACCTGGGGCGGCTGAGCACCGAGCCGGACCGGGTTCTTGCCCGCATCATGGTGCGCTCCGGCGTCAATTCCCAGCGGGACGAGACCGCCCGGCGGGTGGCCGCGCTGACGGAGCTGCTGGGCGGGAGCGTGGAGATCCCGTCGGCCTACTCCGCCTGGGAATACCGGGCCGATTCCCCCCTGCGGGAGACGATGGTTCAGGTCTTTCGGGAGCTGTACGGAAAAGAGCCCCGGGTCACGGGGCTCCACGCGGGGCTGGAATGCGGCGTCCTCACGGGCAAGCTGCCCGGACTGGACTGCATCTCCTTCGCGCCGGATCTGGAGAATATCCACACGCCCTGCGAACGGCTGCGCATCGCCTCCACCCAAAGGGTCTGGGCCCTGCTGCTGGAGACCCTCCGCCGCCTGCGGTGAGCCGCAGAGGACCGACTCCGGGAAACCGTTGGATCGAAGCCCGTCAAAGGGGCGGAGGATCGGGATCATGAGACAGAAAACCAGACCGCCCGGACGGGCGGCCTGGTTTTCTCGTTTTGAAAGTTGTCGGGCTTGCGGGTCTCTGCGCGGATTATTCCTCGACCTCGGTTTTCTCAAAGGACAGGCTGCCGAGGAAGGCGAGAAACTCATTCTCGGCGTTCTTCACATACTGCTGGGGGTCAAAATCGGTCCCGTAATCGGGAGAGTTCTCAGAAATATCCGAATCGAGATAGGCCCTGGCTTCAAACTCAATATCGGCAGAGAAGTATTCGCCGTCAAAGCAGACGTAGGCAAAGTACATCAGTTCGCGTTCTCCGGGGCGGACGCCTCTGACGTAATAGGCCGTATAGCCGTTGCCCTTAACGGTCTCGATCTCGCTAACTGTTTGGAACGCGTTTTGGACCGCGGAAAGATTATCCGCCGTGCTCTGCAACTGTTCTCTGACTTCTTCCTCGCTGAGCGCATCGCGGAGCGTTCCTGAAATCTCCGTCTCATACTCAACGTCTCTGCTCTCGGATTCATATTCTTCTGAAAACTCAAACCAATACTCAGAGGAATCCTTATCCCCGGACGCGGCAAGGGCTGCCGGGATTGCCGAAGCATAGAGATCGTAGCGGTAGTAGGTCTCGTCTTCTTCGGCGTAGTCGCTGAACTCTTCCGAGCACAGCAGGACCCGCTCCGTCGTCTGGACGGGCTGCTCGGCCTGGGCAGGCTGCTCCGCCTGGGCGGGCTGCTGCTCCGTTGCCTGTTCAGGCTTATCCGCAGTTTCGGTCTTTTCAGCGCTTCCGCCGCAAGCCGCAAGCGCAAACACCATCGTCAGTGCCAGCAAGAGTGCAA
>JAEEGF011770744.1_pt1 | contig 14735 bp, 13 predicted proteins | sample 9134171 | NCBI WGS metagenome assembly JAEEGF01 (sample SAMN16246542, study PRJNA631951) | gut metagenome | biome: gut microbiome; feature: rumen; material: AP-attached | host: Bos | place: Iran: Karaj | collected 2018-10 | reverse complement strand
CGCCCCTACAATTAGCGACATGAAGAGTTTAGAAAGCCCCTACAACACATGACATGGAAGGTTTAGTCTTTGCCGTCTTACTCAGCGGAGAAGTCTGCGACCATCTGGCGGTACTGGGCGTACATGTGTGTACGAGAGATGTAGCCGATAAGGCGTCCGTTGGTGTCGAGGACGGGAAGGCGGCGCGCATCGGTGTCATCAAACTTATGCATGACCTCCTCCATTGGGTCGTTCATACCAAGCGTTGCAGGCGGCTGAGCCATCAGCTGCGACACGGTGAAATGGTGATAAAGCTCTGTACGGAAGACGATATGACGCAGGTTGGTAAGATTGATTTCACCTAGCAGGTTTCCGGCCTCATCAAGAACGGGCAGCAAGTCGGACTTGCTGCGGCTGAGGGCATGGACGAGCGTCCCCAGTTCCATGTCGGGATGTACGGCCATGTAGTGACGGTCTATTATACTTTCCAGCGACATCAGCGTCTGCACCGAACGGTCAGTGTGGTGCGTGATGAGCTTTCCTTCGCGTGCCAGTCGCATGCCATAGATGCTGTGAGGCTCAAAGATGATGATGGTGAGATAGGCGCAGATGCTGACAATCATCAGAGGGATGAGCAGCTGATAGCCGCCCGTCAGTTCGGCAATGAGGAAGATGCCTGTGAGTGGCGCGTGCATCACGCCCGCCATGACTGCCGCCATGCCCAGCATAGCAAAATTGCTTTCTGGAATGTAAACGCCGATGCCTTCACGATTCCACACACGCGCAAAAAGGAATCCTCCGAAGGCACCGAGGAAGAGAGACGGTGCAAACGTTCCACCGCATCCACCTCCCCCGTTTGTTGCTGAGGTGGCAAACACCTTGGTCAGCAGCACCAAGCCAACGTATGGGATGAGTAAATCGCCATGTCCATAGAAGAGCGAGCCGTTCAAAAGGGTGTTCCAGTCGGCTTCAGTCTTTCCATCGAGTAAAACATTGATGCTGGAATAGCCTTCGCCATAGAGCGATGGGAAGAGGAATATCAGGGCACTCAGCATGATGCCGCCAAAGGCGAGCTTCACGTAAGGCTTGTTGCCGAAACGCGAGAACAATCCCTCGCAGGCCGTCATCATACGGATGAAGTAGAGACTGATAATGCCACCAAACACACCTAATAATATATACGCGGGCACGCGTTCGATGGTCCAGGGGTCCATTGCGGCAGAATGGAACAGGGAATCGCTTCCACTGAACACATAGCTGAATAGCACTGCGGTGACGCTGGCCACAAGAATGGGAAGCAAAGAGGCCATGGTGAGGTCAATCATCAGCACCTCGAGCGTGAACACCAGACCAGCAATGGGGGCTTTGAAAATGCCTGCGATGGCAGCAGAGGCGCCACATCCCACCAACACCATGAGCTTATGGTTGTCGAGATGGAAGAGTTTGCCTCGGTGGCTGCCGATGGCCGAACCTGTCAAGACAATCGGAGCCTCAGCTCCCACACTGCCTCCGAAGCCGATGGTGATGGCCGATGCGATGACCGAGCTCCAGCAGTTGTGCTGCTTGATGCGGCTCTGCTTTCGTGAGATGGCATAGAGGATACGGGTGATGCCGTGCGAGATATTGTCCTTGACGATGTGGCGCACGAAGAGCGACGTCAGGTAGATGCCGATGATGGGATAGACGAGAAAAAGCCAGTTGATGCTGGTGTGGTCGAAGCCTGCGGTGAGAAGAATCTGTATCTGACGGATGATCCAGTGAAGCACGAAGGCTGCAACGGCGGCAAGAAAGCCTACGACAAAACTGAGCAAGAGCGTGAACTGCTTGTCGGTGATGTGCTGTTCGCGCCATTGCAGGAAGCGTTGCATGGGGGTCTTGCGTTCTATGCCTAAGTCTTCTTTCATCGATGAAACCGAGGTTTTCAGGACCTGATGATGGTAACGATGCCGTCGCGAGTGAGCTTTATGATGCTCGACGGTGTGTGGGGTTTGTGCTCTTGTCGTCGTGAGAAGCAAACGTAGTCGACAGCCTCTAACAACTCAGGAGCGATGTCGCGATAGTTTTGTGCTGCGGGCATACCGCTGATGTTGGCACTTGTTGACACAAGTGGTTTCTGGAACCGATAGCACAGTTCCTTGGAGAAAGGTTCCTTGGTGATTCGCATGGCCACGCTGCCATCCTCGGCAATCAAGTTAGGTGCCAGATTCACGGCATCGTCGAGGATGACGGTTGTGGGCCTTGTAGCGAGTTCCATCAGGTTCCACGCCACTTCCGGCACATTGCGCACATAGCGTTGCAGGCGCACATCACTGTCAACAAGGCAAATCATTGCTTTGGAGTCATCGCGCTGCTTGATTCTATACACCTTAGCCACGGCATCGGCATTGGTCGCATCACAGCCTATGCCCCATACCGTATCAGTTGGATAGAGTATCACCCCACCTTCTTTGAGCACCTTCACGGCGTTCTGAATGTCTTCAACTTGATTCATAGGGCGCAAAGATAAGCCAAAAAAGTGGTACTACAAAATAAAAAGGAGTTTTTTTGTGAAGGGAGAGGAGATAAGTGAGAAGTGAGAAGCCCCCCAAGCCCCCGAGGGGGATGTTTTAAGTGATAAGTGATAAGTGACAAGTGAGAAGTGAGAGGTGAGAGGTAAGAGGTGAGAGAATACTTCCACCGCTTCCTATTATACATTTATACTAGGCCAGCAACTTTTCTCTCACCTCTCACTTCGACATCCCCCTCGGGGGCTTGGGGGGCTTCTTACCTACAGTTCCCAGCCGATGGCCGATGCTCCGAGAACTGCAGCGCTGGCGCCATCGAGTCCACTTACGAGGAACTTCGCCTTGCCACGGAAAATCTTCATCACGTGTTTGTCGTAGCTTCTCTTGATGGGATCCATGATGAGATCGCCAGCCTTGGTCATGCCGCCGAAGAAGATGAAGGCCTCGGGGCTTGAGAAGGCAGCCATGTCGGCACAGGCCTCACCCAGCATTTCGCCGGTGAATTCGTAGATTTCCTTCGCCAGCTTGTCGCCCTTGCCTGCTGCTATGGACACATCGAGAGAGGTGATCTTCTCGGGATCCATCTCACGGAGCAGCGACGGCTCCTGCGTGGTGGCCAACAGTTCGCGTGCGGTACGTGCTACGCCTGTTGCAGAGCAGTATGCCTCAAGACAGCCCGTACGACCGCACCCGCAGGTACGTCCGTTCTCACGACGCATGATGACGTGTCCCAGTTCGCCGGCAAAGCCATCGCTTCCATAGACCAGCTGACCGTTGATGACGATGCCAGAGCCCACACCTGTACCCAGTGTGAGCACGATGAAGTTCTTCATACCGCGCGCAACACCGTAGATCATCTCGCCCACAGCAGCAGCATTGGCGTCGTTGGTCAGTCCCACGGGAATATTGTTCAGACGCTCGCTGAAGAGCTTGGCTAAAGGCACCACGCCATCGTGAGCCCATGCGAGATTCGGAGCGAACTCGATGGTTCCGTTGTAGAAGTTTCCGTTGGGAGCGCCAATGCCCATGGCCTTGATTTTCTCAATGCCACCCACCTGGTCGATGATGACTTGAAGTGCATCCACGCAAGCGTCCACATAGTCTTCCACATTGTCGTAGCCCTGTGTCTTGATGGCTGTGGTTGCCTTGATGTCACCACGTGCATCGACGATGCCGAACACCGAGTTTGTTCCACCTAAGTCCAAACCGATTACATACGGTTTCATTTCTGTCTGTTCATTCATAATGATATGTTTTTTAGTTATTAAATATTGAATTCTCGTATTCGAGACCCTCTCCCACCCTCCCTCAGGGAGGGAGTGGAAGCAAGCATGCTTGCGAGAGTTGAGTTAAATATCTTTCCGTGTGGCAAAGGTAGGAAATATATCTGACAATCGCAAACAAATCAGTCAAATCTTTACTCACTGATGAAGAAAAAGCGTAAGGTAGCAAGGTAATTCAAAAAAAATGCGTAACTTTGCATCCGCTATGCCATTTGCATTTCATATTGATATAGTAAACCTTGTGCTGAAAGGCATTCTGATTGGCATCATTGCCAGTGCGCCGATGGGGCCTATCGGAATCCTCTGCATCCAGCGAACTCTGAACAAAGGGCGCTGGTATGGATTCGTGACGGGTGTCGGCGCAGCGGTCAGCGACATGATCTACGCACTCTTCACCGTATTGGGAATGTCGTTTGTGATGGATATGATCAACGATGCCCAGAACCAGTTCTACCTGCAGATTCTTGGCAGTATCATCCTGCTGATATTCGGTGTTTTCTGCTATCGTTCCAACCCCATGAAGAACATGCACAAAAGCGGCAACCAGAAAGGGTCTCTCATTCACAATGGCATCACCGCCTTCTTGGTCACGTTCTCCAATCCATTGATTATATTCCTGTTCCTGGCGCTCTATGCCCAGTTCTCGTTTGTCATTCCCAACCACCCCATCGAGATGTGTCTCGGTTTCCTCAGTATTCCTTTCGGCGCCTTGCTTTGGTGGTATGGTCTGACGTGGCTGGTGGACAAGGTGCGCACCATTTTCGACGTTAACGGCATACTTATTATAAATAAGGTAATAGGGTCCATCGTCATTCTGTTTTCGGTGGTCGTACTGTTTGGAACGGTATTCAACCTGTACAAGCTGCCTCATTATTAGTATCTGTATACTGTCATAACCCATTATATGTTTGTATCACAAGAATTACGCAAGAAGAATATTGCCGAATACCTGCTGTACATGTGGCAGGTGGAGGACATCATAAGAGCCTACGGCTGTTCGCTGAGTCGCATCCGCAAGGAATACATTGAGCGCTTCGACTATGACGACGAGCAGAAAGAAGAGATGACCGACTGGTATGGCGACCTGGTGCGCATGATGAACCAGGAGGGCTGTAGGGAAAGCGGACACCTGCAGGTGAACAAGGTGGTGATGATGCAACTCGTGGAACTCAACGCGCAGTTGCTGGCCAGCACCAAGTTTCCTTTCTACAACAGCGAATACTACCGGGTGCTGCCCTACATCGTAGAACTCAGAAACAAGGGAAAGAAAAAGGAGGAGAATGAGGTGGAGACCTGTTTCGATGCCCTCTATGGCGTCATGATGCTGCGGTTGCAGAAGAAGGACATCAGTCCAGACACCACACACGCCATCAAGGAAATCACCACCTTCATCGGAATGCTGAACGACTATTATTTCAAAGATAAAGCAGGAGAACTCGAACTATGAACATACTGATTACAGGTTGCAACGGACAGCTCGGTAATGAGATGCAGTTGCTTGAGAATGAGAACAACGAGCACCAGTGGTTTAACACCGATGTCGAAGAGCTCGACATCACCAACCTTCTGGCTGTAGAACAATTCGTGGCGCAGAACAAGATTGACGGCATCGTGAACTGTGCCGCCTACACTGCTGTCGACAAGGCAGAGAGCGACAAAGAGCTCTGCACTACGCTCAACACCGTAGCCCCAGCCTACCTGGCAGCTGCCGTAGAGAAGCGTGGCGGATGGATTATTCAGATTTCCACCGACTATGTGTTCAACGGAACCAAACATACGCCCTATGTGGAAGATGACACGCCGTGTCCCGACAGTGTCTATGGCTCTACGAAGCTGGCCGGCGAGCTGGGCGTGCAGAAGTTCTGTAAGAAAGCCGTCATCATCCGCACGGCATGGCTCTACTCCACCTTCGGCAACAACTTCGTGAAGACCATGATGAGGCTCGGAAAGGAAAAGGACGAGCTGGGTGTCATCTTCGACCAGATAGGAACGCCCACCTATGCACGCGACCTGGCTGTTGCCATCATGGCCATCATCAAGAAGGGCATCGTACCCGGTGTCTATCACTTCTCGAACGAAGGTGTCATCAGCTGGTACGACTTTGCGAAGGCTATTCACCGACTGGCAGGCATCGGCACATGCCATGTGCGTCCACTCCACACCGAGGACTACCCCACTCCAGCCAACCGTCCGCACTACTCTGTGCTCGACAAGACAAAGATCAAGCAGACCTTTGGTCTTGAGGTGCCTTACTGGGAAGAAAGCCTTGCCGAATGTATCGCAAAAATGCCTCAATAGAAGAATAGAGGTGAGTGGTAAGAGGTAAGAGGTGAGAGGTGAGAGGTGAGAGGTGAGAGGTGAGAGGTGAGAGAACAGGTGAGAGAACAGGTGAGAGAACAGGTGAGAGAACAGGTGAAAGGCCTGGAATAGAAACGGAAGGAGGTGCCCTCTCACCTCTCCCTCCCTGCACTCCCTCCCTTTGGGAGGGCTGGGGTGGGTCTTGAGAGGGTCTTAAAGCGGAAGAGGTATTCTCTTACCTCTCGCCACTTACCTCTCACCTCTAAAATTCGAGCAAGGTGAAACATGCGACGCTCGCCCTTGGTCGCTTTGCTTGCAAAGAACTTGTATTATTCATTTATAATTTAGGCACGACGTGCCGCAACATTCAGCGTGAATCAAGAGATAGAAAGAAGAAGGACCTTTGCCATCATCTCACATCCTGATGCCGGCAAGACCACACTTACGGAGAAATTCCTGCTCTTCGGCGGACAGATACAGGTGGCAGGAGCGGTGAAGAGCAACAAAATCAAGAAGACAGCCACCAGCGACTGGATGGACATTGAGAAGCAAAGAGGCATCTCGGTGTCTACGTCGGTCATGGAGTTCGACTATACACCCGATGACTCCGACATAGAATACAAGGTGAACATCCTCGACACACCAGGTCACCAGGATTTTGCAGAAGACACCTACCGTACGCTGACGGCCGTCGACTCTGCCATCATCGTGGTAGACGGTGCCAAGGGTGTGGAGGCGCAGACACGAAAACTGATGAACGTGTGCCGCATGAGGAACACACCGGTCATCATCTTCATCAACAAGATGGACCGTGAAGGACGCGACCCCTTTGACCTCCTGGACGAACTGGAGCAGGAGCTTGAAATCAAGGTACGACCCCTGTCGTGGCCCATCAACCAGGGAGTGAAGTTCAAGGGCGTGTACAACATCTACGAGAACAAGCTCGACCTGTTCACCCCCGACAAGCAGCGCGTCACCGAGAAACGCGAGGTCGACATCAACAGTCATGAGCTCGACGACATCGTCGGTGAGAATGATGCCGAGAAACTGCGCGAAGACCTGGAACTGGTGGATGGTGTCTACCCGGAGTTCGACGTGGAAACTTACCGGAGTGCAGAGGTGGCACCCGTGTTCTTTGGTTCAGCGCTGAACAACTTCGGCGTTCAGGAACTGCTCAACTGCTTCGTAGAGATAGCCCCCAGCCCCCGTTCCACCAAGGCTGAGGAGCGCATGGTGAGCCCTGAAGAGCAGAAGTTCACGGGCTTCATCTTCAAGATAACGGCCAACATCGACCCCAACCACCGGTCGTGCATCGCCTTCTGCAAGGTATGCAGCGGCAAGTTCCAGCGCAACCAGCCCTACCTGTTGGTGCGACAGGGAAAGACCGTCAGGTTCTCCTCGCCCACACAGTTCATGGCCCAGCGCAAAAGCACCATCGAAGAAGCATGGCCCGGCGACATCGTTGGCTTGCCCGACAACGGCATCTTCAAAATTGGCGACACCCTCACCGAGGGCGAACAGCTACATTTCCGGGGACTACCCTCGTTCTCGCCCGAAATGTTCAAATACATTGAAAACGACGACCCCATGAAGGCCAAGCAGCTCAACAAGGGCATCGACCAACTCATGGATGAAGGCGTGGCACAGATGTTCGTCAACCAGTTCAACAACCGTAAGATCATCGGAACCGTGGGACAGCTGCAGTTTGAAGTGATTCAATACCGACTGGAGAACGAATACAACGCCAAATGCCGCTGGGAGCCCGTTCACCTCTACAAGGCCTGCTGGATAGAAGCCGATGACGAGAAGGAGCTCGAAGCCTTCAAGAAGCGCAAATACCAGTATATGGCCAAGGACAAGGAAGGACGCGACGTCTTCCTTGCCGACTCCTCGTACGTCCTCCAGATGGCTCAGCAGGATTTCGAGCACATACGCTTCCACTTCACATCGGAGTTCTGACCATGAAAGACATCAGCGAAGAACCATCCATCGTAGACAAAGCCCAGCCACTGGCAGACAACACGCCATGGTTTGGCATACAGCTGTTTGGGCTTCGGCAGAAGGTGCTCGTCGACTTCCTGAAGGAAAAAGACATTGAGACCTTCGTGCCGATGCAAAACGTGGTGTTCGTCGACCGCCAAGGCAAGAGAAGGCATGAGCTGCGCCCCGTGGTGAGCAACCTCATGTTCGTCAAGATGACCATCGATGGAAAGGAACTCCAGCAGATCATGGACGAGCAATACAAAGGACACTTCTACATCATCCGAAAGGCACGAGGGTCGCTGCTCTACTATCAGATACCGGCAAGACAGATGCACGAGTTCATCATCATGTGCAATCCGGAGATACTCATGAAGAAGTTCCTCAGCGAGAACGAGGCCAAACTGAAGAAAGGCGACCGCGTGCTCGTCACCCATGGGCCCCTGAAAGGACTCTCTGGCCGACTTGTGCGCGCCAGCGGAAAGTACTATCTGCTCAAAGAGATACCAGGCATGGCCGTCATGATGAAGGTGACACGATGGTGCTGTCAGAAGTTTGACGAAGAGCCATAAAGCCTGTTCTTCCGCCGTCGAGCAGGTGACTAACGGAGGAGACATGTCGGGGGCTGCCGAACGCCGCTGAAGCTGGCACACTCCTTAGCGATGGCCTTTCTGATTAGGCTATGATATCATACAAGAATTTACATCTTCACTGGAAAAGGGGAAACAACCATAACGATGCGATACCCCCACCGGAGCCAGGTGAAATAACGGCCTTTTTTGTTCTTGGGTCATAAGTAAACCCCAATTTGTCAGACTTTGCCAAGCTATAATCCGCGCCACCCAGCGTCTTGTCATGGATTATGACTTGACATGCTCCTTTTAGCCTGGATTCACCTTTCAGTTCCAACTCAGAATACGGGATGAAAAGCTTCAGGTCAATGATATTCGTATCATCCCCATTGTTTGTTATATTCGACTCCGTACACACCGTGCCGTTATAGCCACGATAGCGGCCATTGGTGTCCTTAATGCCCCTGTTCACAGGCACTTCAAAATAAGCGGACACACGCAAATCGTGCCTACTCACATAAAAGAACTGTGCATCAACATGTACAATGATTCCCTTCTCACCATTATGCGTCTGTTCAGCTTCCATCCAGAACCTCGTAATCTCTGCAGCTGCTTTCGTGTACACAGTTTGCCGCTGCGTGCTTAATATCCTATACACGCCGTTGTTGGAGCGAGTCATCAGCCTATCGCCATTCGCGCTGATGATCTCGATGTATTTGTCGTTTGGGTCGTAGGCACCAGACTTCGGTGTCAGTATCAGCTTCTTGCCGTCCACCCTGTAAGTGTATGACGAGTTCTTGCCTCCAGCGCGCGAGTTCCATGTCAGCACGCCATTGGTGCCCAAGTTCATGTATTCACCGAAGCGACAAACAGAAGGATGGGGGCAAACCTTTTTAACTTCATCAAATGCGCCGTAAGACGCCAGATACAAAGTCTTTCCCCGATAGCTCGACCAGTTTTGGGCATTTCCCACTACTGTCGTAAGCAGGAAAGCCATTAAGATAAAGATGTTTTTTTTCATGGCCATATACACATTATTTATAAGGTAATGATAACTCTGAGAATTAACCCGATTTTTCTACTTAGCATTTTTTCTTGAATGTAGTCTGCCGCAAAGGTACAAAATATCTGCCGAATAATTAATAGATAGATAGTGTTTTTTATTAAAAAATCTCATGAGACTGCCAGCGCTGCTCTATGCATCAGCAAAATCATTGCCAACAAAAGAGTACAATCGGAAAGGATGCCCGTTTTCTACAATAAGAACTAATCACATCTATATCGAAAAGGACAAATCAAAAAAAAAGAGAAATGAAAAAGGAAAAGAAATACTGCGGTGTCGTGGTACCTGTGGTTACTCCCGTCACGGCGACGGGAGCACTTGATGCGAGTGCCGTTGAACGTATCGTAGGAAGACTGGCGGCAGTGGGCGTGGCTCCGCTGCTGATGGGAACCACTGGCGAAGGACATTCGGTATCTGTGGAAAAGGCGGTGCAATTGGTTAAGGCTGCCAAGAGAGCCGCCAATGGCAGGGTGCTGGTGTATGTTGGACTCTGCGGCTGTTGCATAGAGGAACAGACGAAGACCGCCAGACTATTGACGGAAGCCGGTGCTGATGTGCTGGCCGCAACGTTGCCCAGCTACTACGCGCTGACACCCGAACAGATGGAGACCTTCTACCAACAGCTGGCCACACAGCTCACCGTGCCGCTCATGCTCTACAACATCACCATCACCACCCACATGAGCATTCCGCTGGATGTGGTGGAAAGTCTCAGCCATCATCCCAACATCGTGGGACTGAAGGACTCGGAGAACAACATTGAACGCATGAAGGAAGCATTGGCACTGTTTGCCGACCGTGCGGACTTCAGCTATTTCTGTGGATGTGCTGCCAACTCTGCAGTCGCCATGGCAGGCGGTGCCGACGGCATCGTCCCGAGCGTGGGCAACTACTGGCCAGAAGCCTATCAGCAGCTCTATGAGGCTGGACGAGACGGACGTCAGGACGAGGCGGGACGCTGGCAGACGCTCACCAGTAGCATCGGCCGCATCAACACCGAAGGCCTCACCCTCGGACAGTCGCTCGCCGGACTGAAGGTCATCATGAAGATGCTCGGTCTCTGTGAGGAGCACATGCTGCCACCACTCACCGAACTCTCTGACGACCAGAAGGAAAGCATCCGCAACCGTTTCCGTGAGTTCTGCGCCAGTCACGCGCCCACCATCACTCATCACCTGGCATCCACCACCTGACACTTAACACCCAACACCCATGACACACACAGGTATCCACTGGATTGACATGATGATTGTCGCCCTGTCGCTGATAGCGGCAGTAGGCGTCGGCATCTGGTTCTCACGTAAGCAGAACAGCACAAAGAGCTACTATGCTGCCAACGGCAGTGTGCCAGCCTGGGCGGTGGGCATGTCGATGTTCGCCACCATCATCAGCAGCGTCACCTTTCTAGCCTACCCCGGTGCCGCATACGCCGGCAACTGGATTCTGCTGGTGCAGGGTCTCATGGTGCCCATCGTCCTCGTCGGTATGATATGGCTGATCGTGCCGCTTTTCAGGCGCGTCATCCGACTGAGCACATACGAGTATTTCGAAAGACGTTTCGGACCCTTCGCGCGCTTCTACAGTTCCGTTGCCTTTGTGCTGGAACATTTCTCAAAGATGGGCACCATCCTCTATCTGATGGGCATTGCCATGGCGTCATTCACAGGCGTCGACATCAAAGTCATCATCGTCGTTATCGGCATCGTTACCATCCTGCTGACCTATCTCGGCGGCATGGAGGCCATCATCTGGATGGACGTGGTGCAAGGATTCCTGCTTATTCTGGGTGGTGTGCTCACCGTGGCCATGCTATTCTGGCTGACCGATGGCGGAGCGGCAACGGTGTTCAAGGTGGCCAGCGAGTATGACAAGATAGACTTCGGCCCCTACACCTGGGACCTCACGCAGCTCACATTCATCGTGATGGTGCTCAACGGCGTGTTCTATGCCGTACAGAAATACGGCACCGACCAGAGCATTGTGCAGCGCTATCTGGCCGCCAAGGATGAGAAGAGCGCCAAGAAGGCTTCCTATATGGGTGTGCTGATGAGTGTGCCGGCCTGGGCATTGTTCATGTTTGTGGGCACCTGCCTGTTCGTGTATTATAAGGTGAATACAGGACTGCTGCCCGAAGGCATCAAGGCCGATGAGGTGTTCCCCTATTTCATTGCCTCTGAATTGCCGGTAGGCATCACCGGCCTTATCATCGCCGCTCTTGCCGCAGGTGCCATTTCATCGATAGACAGCGACGTCAACTGCATCTCTGCCATCGTGGTTGAAGACTACTACGGCCGTTTCCACAAGGATGCTTCCGACAAGAAGAAGCTCCGTGTGGGCAGAATCTCGGTGCTGGTGATTGGCATTCTCAGCATCTTCATCGCTCTGCTCTATGTGGCGTGGGGAGGCGAAGGTGTGCTGGGCACATTATTTGGTCTCTATGCCATTGTGTCGGCGGGCATCGTAGGCATCTTCCTGCTGGGTCTCTTCTCACGGAGGGCCAACTGGCAAGGGCTGTACATCGGCATTGCGGCGGCCGTATTGTTTACGGCATACGCGGTGCTCACCTCCAGCAAGTTTGACACCGCCGACGGTGAGAGACAACTGCTTGTGGACCTCGGCAACTGGAATTTCACGCATCATAAATACATGCTCGGCGTATACAGCCACCTCATCGTGCTGATTGTCGGCTACGTGGCAAGTCTGTTCTTCAAGACACCCCTGGCCGACAAGGAGCTGACCGTCTACGCCTTCCTCGAGGAAAGAAGAAACAAGAAGAATAACACATAGAAGACCATGAGAAGACCAAAGATTGCCATCACCATGGGCGACCCTGCAGGGATTGGCCCCGAGATCATCGTCAAGGCACTGAGCCTGAAAGAGACTTACGACAAATGCTGTCCGCTGGTGACAGGTGATGCCAGCGTGATGGAGGCTGCCGTCAGCAAGATGGGAAGCCAGCTGAAAGTGAACAGCATAACGACAGTCGACGAGGCTCGTTTTGAACTGGGTGTCATCGATGTTCTCCACCTGTCTTGTGTTGACATGGACAGCTTCGAGCCCGGTGTCGTCCAGCCTCAATGCGGCCATGCGGCGTTCGTGAGCATCCTGAAAGCCATCGAGCTGGCCATGGACAAGCTGGTGGACGCCACCGTGACGGCACCGCTCAACAAGGAGGCTCTGCACAAAGGCGGGCACAACTTCGACGGCCACACCGAGCTTTATGCCCATTTCACCGGGGCTAAGAAGTATGCCACGCTGCTGGCCGACGAATTCCTGCGCGTCATCCATGTATCGACCCACGTGTCACTACGCGAGGCCTGCGACCGTGTGAAGAAGGACCGCATCATCGAGGTGACGGAGCTCATCGAGGATGCTTGCAGACAGTTTGGCATTAACCATCCGCACATCGGCATCGCAGGACTGAACCCTCATGCCAGCGACGGCGGTCTCTTCGGATGGGAGGAAGAAAAAGAGATTGCGCCGGCCGTGGAAGAACTCAGGGAAAGAGGATTCAACGTGGACGGTCCTATCCCTCCCGACACGCTGTTTGCCAAGGCACGGTGTGGAAAATACGACGGTTGCGTGGCCATGTATCACGACCAGGGACACATCCCGTTCAAGGTGGTGGGCTTCCAGTGGAACAAGGAAACAGGAAGGATGGAGGCTGCCAAAGGCGTGAACATCACATTAGGGCTGCCCATCATCCGTGTAAGCGTCGACCACGGCACCGCCTTCGACGTGGCATGGAAGGGCGTAGCAAGTCCTGAAGCCATGCTGATGTCGATTGACTATGCCACGAGAATGGCGATGAACAGGAAGTAGGACCGTTCATGATGAAGAAAAGAATACTGATGGTGGTGGCCGACGACTTGACAGGTGCCGCCGAGATTGCTGGCATTGCCATCCGATATGGCCTCAAGACGACACTTGTCATGAAGCCATCGGCGACTGCCATCGATGAAGACATCGACGTGCTCGTCGTGGCTACCGACATGCGGTCGATGTCGGAACAAGAGGCGGTAGATGTTCTTTCTTCCATGCTTCATCCCATCGCCTCACGCATCCACGACGGTAGTCTGCAAGTGTTCAAGAAGACCGATTCGGCTTTGAGGGGACATATCATGGCTGAAACGGATGCCATGCTCAAATCACTGGCACTGCACACCGCCGTGCTCATTCCTCAAAACCCGTCGAAAGGACGCATCATCGACCAGGGACGTTACTATATCGACGGCATTCCCCTTCATGAAACCTCTTTCGCCTACGATCCGGAGTTTCCGGCCACGTCATCATCAATAGACACACTGCTCAAAGGAAGCCGAAGACTCGGCGTCGGCGACATAACGAAACAAGTGTGCGGGAACGCCATCTACATTGCTGATGCCATGAACGGGGACGACATTTCAAGGCAGCTGGAAAAGTGTGGCGCAAACAGTCTGATAGGTGGTGGCGCCGATTGCTTCGATGCCTTCCTGAAAGCCAGCGGGCATAAGCCTTGTGCTCAGCAACCAATCCCCGGGCATCTTCCACAAGACGACCTGCTGGTGGTATGCGGCAGTACGCAGAACATGCCGACAGGTCTCACCGCGACGGATATCTCCATGCCCGATGATGTCTTCCATGGAAGTTCGCCAGAGGAATGGATCACTCGTCTGGTGGATGAATACAAAAAGGACAGACGTCTAGTCATACGCGTTGGCAATCATCGGAATGCGGGCCGGGAATATGCCGTGCGACTGAAGCAGACCATGGCGGTGGCCACATGTCACATCGTTGAACACTGCCGCCCGAAGACAATTGTCATAGAAGGAGGTGCCACGGCCTTCGCCATCCTCTCCCGCCTGCAATGGAGCAACCTGACAGTAGAAAAAGAGCTCGCCCCAGGCATCGTCAGCCTCATACACGCCGACAGCCATCATTCTACGAACCTCATCTTAAAGCCCGGCAGCTATCCGTGGAAGTAAAGAGTGAAGAGTGAAGAGTGAAGAATTTGCTGCCGCCGTTCTTGTAGGTAAAATGAGAGGATTCAAGTGTAGAGTGTAAGATTTTCTGCCGC
>JAEEGF010280084.1_pt1 | contig 14737 bp, 6 predicted proteins | sample 9134171 | NCBI WGS metagenome assembly JAEEGF01 (sample SAMN16246542, study PRJNA631951) | gut metagenome | biome: gut microbiome; feature: rumen; material: AP-attached | host: Bos | place: Iran: Karaj | collected 2018-10 | reverse complement strand
AAGGGAGTGGACGCCACTTGGACGGAGAATGGCAAGCAGGTTCAGTGCGACTACATCATCATGCGCTATGCCGACGTCCTCCTGATGTATGCCGAGGCCAAGATCGAACTGAACGAGATTGACGACACCGTCCGGGAAGCCATCAACCGGGTGCGCGCCCGTGCCTATGGCGTGAACCATACGGCGACAAACCTGTATCCCGCCGTCACGGCGGCGGATCAGGCGACCCCCCGCAACGCGGTTCGTCTGGGGCGTCGCGTCGAGCTGGCATTCGAAGGCCTGCGTTACCGCGACCTTATCCGCTGGCGTCTGGCCGAGAAGGCGCTCAACAAGTACAACTACATCAACCTGGCTCCGGCGGACTGCCTGGACAAGGTGGTGAACAAGGGCAAGTGGTTCTGGGGGCAGACTCCTCAGATCGACGAGGACGGCATGGCCGATTTCGCTCCGCTGAAGGAAGCCGGCCTGTGTGAGGAAGGCGCCAAGCGCAATTTCCCCGCCCGCCAGTACCTCCTGCCCATCCCGACGCACGATATCGAACTCTCCAACGACCATTTGAAGAACAACGAAGGCTATTGATACCATGAAAGCGATAACCAACCTTACCCTTGCGGTCCTGACGCTTCTGGCGGCCGGCGCCTGCAACAAACACCAGATCGACAACGAGAAGTCCAACTACAACGCCATCATGGAGATTTCGGCTTCGGCCCCTTCCGTGGTGTTGGACGAGGCCCGGCCCAACGAGGTGGCCCTCACCGTCTCCTGGACCCCTGCCTTCGATTATGGCAGCGATTTCATCATGACCTACGAGTATTCCATGGACGTCTCCGCTTCCAAGGCTTCTCCCATCAGCGAATACGAGGACGAAGGACGCTTCACCCGCAGCTATACCCACAAGGAACTGCAGGACATGCTGGTTGGCCATTTCGGCCAGCTGACCAGCACGGTGGTCCCGCTCAAGTTCAATGTGACCGCCAGTTACTCCGGCCCCCGCATCGTGATTCCCGACATGTCGTCGGTGGTGGTGACCGTCAAGACCTACGGCCCCAAGCAGTTTGCGGCTGACAAGGTGTTCATGGGCGGCACGGCGGTGGGGGCGACCCCGGTCGAACTGGCTCCCAGTCCCAAAAACGCAGCGCTTTATGTCTATAACGGCAACCTGGCGGCGGGCAAGCTGAATTTCCCCGTGATTTACGGCGAGGAGAACAACGTCATCGTCCCGGCTTCCGGACAGGATACGGCCGTGACCGGCGAGGCCCAGGCCGCTACCGCCAAGGATGCATCCGAGGCCGCCTACTGGCTCATTCCTTCGTCGGAGAGCTACCGCGTCACCTTGAATTTCAATACGAAGACGGTGACCGTGATTCCGTCGTCCCAGATTTTCGAGTCGGACGCCCTCTATCTGGCTGGCAGCTCGCTCGAGGAGGAGGTCCTTCTCCCGCCTACGGTGGAGAACTCCGCGGTTTACGCGTTCCACGGGGCTCTGAAGGCCGGCACATTATACATCCCGGTGGAGTTCGAGGAGGCCAGGACCCTGTCCATCGTCCCCGCTTCGGACAGCCATGAAATCGCCGATGGTACGGCGGTCTCCTTCGGCCAGGCCCTGACCAGCCAGACTTCGGCCAAATACTGGAACATCCCCTCCGACGGCATCTACCGGGTGGTGGTGGATACCGACGCCAAGACTATCGCCATCTACTCCCCGGCGACCGACCCTCAGAACAAGGTGGTGAGCTACAACAACACCGTGGCCGGAATCAATCCTTTCCAGCAGGAGGTGACCGAACTGTGGATGTGGGGCGGATTCAATGCCATGGACAAGGATCCGGACCTGCTTGCAGGCTTCCAGCGCCAGTACACCCTCAAACAGAGTCTTGCCAACCCGTACGTGTTCGTTTATTACGGGGAAGAGCTGCCCCGCAAGAGCGGGAACTACAACTCTAAGAACTCTGTCACCGGTGCCACTTCCGGCCCGGCCTGGCTCACTTTCCTGGTGAGCAACATCCAGAACAACGTGTATGCCTACGGCTCAATGGCCGCCGCTAAGCGCAACAGCTACACCGGAACCGTCGAGCCCGCCCTGGGCGATGTCTCGGAGATCCGGGGAGGCCAGGGAGACAACCGCTACGCCTACTTTGTCATTCCGGAAGGCGCCAATTACGTGGAAGTGAACATTGACGCGATGACCGTCGTGTTCGATAAACGATAGAGCCGATGAATCCGCAAGCGATCAGTTTTGGGCCCCGTTCCATTGCCGCCATACTCTTGATGGCGGCAATGGTCGCGGCCTGTAAAGAGCCGGCGGAAGGACCGGGCGGGGATTCCCGGCCACAGGAGACGACTTACGCCACCGTCAGCATCGTCCCGGACCGGGAGACCATGTACCGCAATCCCTTCAGTGGCTGGGTCATCTATTCCGGCCTGGGAGACGGGTTGTCGGACAATTTCTGGCAGGAATACGACAACATGGACTCGGCTGTGGGAAAGGTGAAAGTGAGCGACTATGCCAACGCGCTGCTGATCCGTTCGAACTGGTCGCAGGCCGAGCCGGAAGAAGGTCTCTACTTCTGGGACGAAGCCTGCAATACCAAGCCGGCCCGGCGCTTCCGGATGCTGCGGGACGGCGCCCGCGCCCGCGGTCTCAAACTCATTTTCCAGCTCCGGACCGACAGCCGGGACCTGCATGAGAACGCCTGCCCGGATTATGTCCGCGCCAAGGGCGCCAAGGGCTTCGAGTCCACGACGGGATCGGCCAAGGTCTGGACGCCCTACCCGGACGACCCTGTCTTCCAGCAGTGCTACGAGAAATTCCTCCGGGCTTTCGCCAAGGAGTTCAACAATCCCGCTGAAGTGGATTGGATGGGCTCCTGGGGCATTGGCAAGTGGGGTGAGTATCACTCCTGTATCTACTCCACGGGAGACGAGACCCCCCGCGAACCGGTCTTCGACTATTTCTCGGACCTGTTCCTGGAAATCTTCGACAAGGTGCCGGTGTGCATCAATTTCCACAAGGCCATCGGTACCGGGAGCGGGGACAAGACCGATCCGGACAGCCAGCGGCTTGTTCAGAAAGGCATCGACAAGGGTTTGTGCCTCACGAGCGGAGCCTTCGGCATGCATGGTTACTACGGTTCGTGGGAAAAGGGATTCATCCATACGCAGAAATGGAAAGTCCCCATCCATGCCGAGGGTGGATGGGTGAGGGCCTCCCATTCCATGTCCGCCATCAACAATGACGGATACAAAGACTGGGCGGAGGTGCGCCGGGGCGAGTTTGACGACGCCCGGGACGCCTGTGCCAATACCATGGATTTCCGCTACAATTCCAATATCGGGATGGGAGAGACCTGGTCTTGGTTCAATGAGGCTTACGACCTGGTGCTGGAAGCCATCCGCACCCAGTTCTATCGCCTGTATCCGGACCGGATCGTCTTGCCGGAGAAGGCGGCGACCGGCAGTACCGCCAAGATCGAGCATCGCTGGGTCAACTTGGGCTGGGCTTACTGTCCCACCAATATCAAACCTTTCAAGGACCGTTTCCGCTTGGGGTTCGGTCTCCTGGACCCTTCCACGGGAAAACCGGTGTACATCTTCTATGATGACGCGGCCAAGCCTTGCGACTGGACCTACGGAACGCCGAAGTCATATACGTTCTCGCCCACCCTGTCCGGGGTGAAGGCGGGCCGGTATGAATGGGGAGCCGCCATCCTGGACATGTCCCGGAGCACTCCTGTGCCAGGAATACAAATTGCCGCCAAGCGGGAAAAGACCGCGGATGGCTGGGTGAAACTGTCAGAAGTTACCATCGAATGAAAAGAACAGCCCTATTGACGCTGATCCTGTGCCTGGCCGTGCAAAACGTCCGGGCACAGGTAGTCATTTCCGAGGCCCATAAACAGCGGGCCGCCACCTTGGTAAACCAGATGACCCTGGACGAGAAGATTGATTTCATCGCCGGAGCCAGGTCCTTCTATACCCACGCCATCCCCCGGCTGGGCATCCCGGAAATCAGGATGGCCGACGGCCCCCAGGGCATCCGGAACAACACCGTGAGCACCCTGTTCCCCTGCGGGATTCTGACGGCGTCCACCTGGAACCGGGATCTTGCGCGCAAGCTGGGACACGCCCTGGGTCAGGATGCGCGGGCCCGTGGGGTGAGCATCCTGCTGGGTCCCGGCGTGAATATCTACCGGGCGCCGCTTTGCGGTCGCAATTACGAATACTTTGGGGAGGATCCTTACCTGGCAGGAGAAACCGCCGTGCAATACATCCTGGGCGTGCAGGAGGAAGGGGTCATGGCCACGGTCAAGCATTTCGCGGCCAACAACCAGGAGCGTTCCCGCCATCGCATGAGCTCCGATGTGGACGAGCGCACCCTCCACGAAATCTATTTCCCGGCGTTCCGGAAGGCCGTGCAGGAGGCGGGCGTAGGAGCCGTCATGGACAGTTACAATCTGGTAAACAGTGTCCATTCGACGGAGAATGCCTGGCTTAACAAGACGGTCCTGCGCGGGCAGTGGGGCTTCGACGGGCTGATCATGTCCGATTGGACGTCGGTTTACAGCACCTATGGCGCCTTGATGGGCGGAATGGACCTGGAATGTCCGCGGGGAGTCTATTTCACCCGCGAACGCGTGAAACCCCTGCTGGAGAGCGGCGTCGTGAGCGAAAAGGTCCTGGACGAAAAGGTGCAGCACATCCTGCAGGCATTCATTGCCTTCGGTTTCCTGGATACGCCCCGGAAGGACGAGCGTATCCCGGAGGATAATCCTGTGTCCCGCCAGACGGCGCTGGATATCGCCCGGGAGGGAGTGGTGTTGCTCAAGAACGAGGGCGTCCTTCCCTTCGGCAAGAAGTCCAGGCTGTTGGTGCTGGGCCCCAATGCCGGCAGTATTCCTACCGGAGGTGGCAGCGGTTTTGTGACGCCTTTTTCCACGGTATCGGTGGAAGAGGGACTCCGTCAATCCAGAGCCGTCCGCAGTGTGGTGTATCTTTCGGAAGACGAACTCTACCGGACCATCCTGCCGGAAATCAGCCTGGAAGGCCAGCGTGGCTTCAGGGCCACTTATTATAGGGGAGAAAGGCTGGAAGGCGAACCCGTCATGACGCTCGCTGAAGCCGATCCCAGCCATCGCTGGCAGTACGGGTCTCCCACGCCGGAGCTTCCCAATGACGGATTCTCCGTGCGTTGGGAGGGCGATTATACGGCTTCGGCCGACGGCCTGCTCCGTTTCGTGGTCTCCGGTGACGACGGGTATCGGATGACCGTGGACGGAAAAAACATGGGTGGAGACTGGGGCAATCATTCCCTGAGCTCCCGCACCATCTTCGTGCCGGTGTCGGAAGGTGTCACCTATCGGCTCTGCTTCGAGTTCTTCGAGCATGCGGGTGAGGCTACCGTAGGCTTCGAGGCGGGTATGCTGGATGAAACCCGCCTGGCGGAGGCGCTCTCGGATGTCACGGATGTCGTGTATTGCGGCGGTTTCAACAGCGACATCGAAGGAGAAGGATTCGACCGCCCCTTCGAGCTGCCCGGCGCCCAGCTCGACATGATAGCACGCCTCTCCGGCAAGCGTCTTACCGTGGTGGTGAACGCGGGCGGCGCCGTGGAATTCAAGTCCTGGAGCGACCATGCGGGAGCCATCCTCCTGGCCTGGTATCCGGGACAGGAAGGGGGGACGGCCCTGGCCGAGATCCTGACCGGTCGTCTGTCTCCCAGCGGCAAACTCCCGATTTCCATCGAGGAAAAATGGGAGGACAATCCCGTGTCCGACAGCTATTTCAACCCGGACGGAACCAACCGGACGACCTATTCGGAGGGCATCTTCGTGGGCTACCGCGGCTATGACCGCAGCGGTGTCCGCCCGTTATATCCTTTCGGATATGGCCTCAGTTACAGCAGTTTCCGCTATTCCAACCTGCAGCTTCGCAAGGCCGGATCCGGGGTGGAAGTCTCTTTCGATGTCACCAATACCGGAAAATGCGATGCCATGGAGTGCGCCCAAGTCTATGTGCGCGACGTGGAATCCTCCGTCGTCCGACCCGAGAAAGAATTGAAAGGTTTTGAGAAGAAACTCATCCGCAAAGGTGCCACGGAGCGTTTCCGTGTGCTGCTTGATGCCGACGCCTTCTCTTTTTATGATATCGACACACATGCTTTCCGCTTGGAAAGTGGTATATTTGAAATCCTGGCCGGCGGCTCGTCCGCCAGCCTTCCGCTATCCGCAACGATCGAATTATGAAAAAGATACTAACCCTGGCGTTTTTTTCCGTCTGGGCCTGGAGCCTGGGCGCCGCCAGCCTTTTCGTCGAATGTGAATCCTTCGAGGACAAGGGGGGCTGGGTCCTGGACCAGCAGTTCATGGACCAGATGGGATCCCCTTATCTGCTGGCTCACGGCATGGGTGTTCCCGTGGCCGATGCCCAGACGACACTGGCCATTCCGGAGAGCGGCACCTGGCATGTCTGGGTCCGCACGTACAACTGGACCGCGCCCTGGACCACCCTGCCCGGCCCCGGTCGATTCCAGGTAAAGATAGGAGGCAAGACCCTGAAGACCGAACTGGGCTGCCGCGGGAACGAGTGGGAGTGGCAGTATGCCGGTTCCGTGAAGCTCAAGGCCGGAAAGGGTACGATGGCCCTGCACGATCTGAGCGGTTTTGACGGCCGCTGCGATGCCGTCTATCTAAGTACGGAAAATGTGGCGCCCTCCGCTACGATGGAATTCCGTCGCCGCATGCTGGGCCTTCCGGACGAGCCGTCCGTCCGGGCGTCATACGACTTGGTCGTCGCAGGAGGCGGCATTTCCGGCATGTGTGCGGCCGTAGCCGCCGCACGGCAGGGACTCCGGGTGGCGCTGGTGAACGACCGGCCCGTGCTTGGCGGGAACAACAGCGCCGAGGTCCGCGTACACTTGGGCGGAACCATCGAGGTGGGCCCTTATCCTGCCCTGGGCCGTATGCAGCGGGAGTTCGGCCATTCAAAAGGAGGGAATGCCCAGCCGGCGTCCAATTATGAAGACGGAAAGAAGCAGGACTGGATCGAGTCCGAACCCAACATCACGCTGTATGCATCCAGCCGCGTGACCGCTGTCCGCATGGCCGCTCCCGGAAAGATCGCAGCCTTGGTGATCGCCAATATTGAAACGGCCCGAGAGACTTTGCTGGAGGCGCCGCTTTTTGCCGATTGCACAGGCGATGGCGCAGTGGGCTTCATGGCTGGGGCCGACTATCGTTACGGGCGGGAGAGCAAGGAGGAATACGGGGAGTCGATGGCCCCGGACGAGCCCGACAGGACCGTGATGGGCGCTTCCGTCCAATGGTACAGCCGGGAGACGGCAGGTAAGTCGGCGTTCCCTGAATTCAATTACGGGCTTTCTTTCCATGACGACAGCGCGCAGAAAGTGACCATGGGTGAATGGACCTGGGAAACAGGCATGCAGCACGACATGGTTGCAGAGTTCGAGTACATCCGGGACTATGGCCTGATGGTCATCTATTCCAATTGGAGCTGGCTCAAGAACCATATGGGCCTATACCCTGACCGTGCGTTGGAATGGGTGGCCTACATCTCCGGAAAGCGGGAGTCGCGCCGCCTGCTGGGCGACTACGTATTCAAGCAGGATGACATCGACAAGGGGGTTTTCCACGAGGATGCCACATTCGCCACGACTTGGAGCATCGACCTGCATTTTGCCGATCCGGAGAACAGCGAACACTTCCCGGGCGAAGAATTCAAGACGCGGACGGTCCATAACCGCATTTATCCCGCGGCCGTCCCGTACCGCTGCCTGTATTCCCGCAATGTGGACAATCTGTTCATGGCCGGCCGCAACATTTCGGTCACCCACGTGGCGCTCGGAACCACCCGGGTCATGCGCACCTGCGGCATGGCCGGCGAGGTGGTCGGCCTGGCCGCTTCCGTGTGCCATGCGCATGATGCATTGCCCCGGGCCGTCTATCAGAAGTATCTGCCGCAACTGCAGGAACTCATGCGTAGGGGAGCGGCCGTCGAGGGCCCTCTGCCGGACAACCAACGTTTCAATGAACAGCCGTCACTCCCGGCGCCCAAAGCCTTGAAATCCGAATGAGAAAACTGCTGATTCCCGTCGCCCTGCTCCTGTGCCTGAGCGCACAAAGCCAGCCCTATGCCCGCCTGGAAGGGGATACGCTGATTCTGGGCAACAACCTCATGGAGCGCCGCTTCGCCTGGAATGGCGGGGCGGTTTCCACCCTTTCCCTAACCGACAGGATCACCGGCGCAGTACGCGCCGCAGCCGGTCGTCAGCCCGACTTCGTGCTGACTTCGGGCGACGTCGCGGGCGGGAGGTTCGAGATGGAGACGGTCCCGGGAACGGCCCTCCGGCCGGAACATCTGCTGGTCCGCATCCACTACTCGCAGGGCTCTGTGGAAGTGCGCCGGGAATACAGGATTTTCGAGGATGTTCCGGCCATCGGCTGCGACACCTATCTCCGGGGAGCCTTCCTGGGGAAACTGGCCGGAGAAATCGACAGGGACGCCGACCGCAAGAACATCGAATCGACGGCCGATATGGCCACCAAGGCTGTGGATGGGGCGACCCTGGAGCGGGTGGCGATTCCCGGTGAGCACTGGCGCTGCACCGCGGTGGAGTTCCGCGATGTGACGGATTGGAACAACACGCTGGTCTTTGAAGACCGTTTCATCCCTTACCGGAAATTGGGCTATCGGGGTAATCTCCTCTTTGCCCAGGATCGGGCGGGCGGTTTTTTCCTCCTGAAGGAAGCACCTTGTTCCAATGTGCAGCTCCATTATGGCGGGAATGACTTCTACGCAGACCACGAAGGGTTCAGCGTGACGGGAATCGGCATCGAACCGGCGGACATCCGTCCGGACCGGTGGACCCGGCTTTATGGCTGTGTGCTGGGCGTTTACGGACCCTCCCGGAGCGCTGGCCTGCTGGCACTCCGGGCCTGGCAGAATACCGTCCGCGCCAGCGAGGATATGATCATGATGAATACCTGGGGAGACCGGAGTCAGGATTCCAAGGTCAATGAAAGCTTTTGCCTGGCAGAACTGGAACGCGCCGCCCGCCTGGGGATGACGGTGTTCCAGATCGACGATGGCTGGCAAAGCGGGAAGCGCCCCAACTCCATCCTGGCCAAGGGCTCTTTCCGGAACATCTGGGACAATCCCGACTACTGGACGCCGGACCCCGTGAAATATCCCCGCGGGCTGGCTCCCGTGGCGGACCGCGCCCGGGAATTGGGCCTGGAACTGGGCCTTTGGTTCAACCCCAGCATCCAGGACAGCTTTGCCGACTGGGAGAAGGATGCCGCCGCCATCCTTGGACTCTGGCGGGAATATGGAATCCGCATTTTCAAGATCGACGGATTGCAGATTCCCGACAAGAAGGCCGAGGAGAACCTGCGCCGGCTCTTCGACCGTGTACGGTCGGAGAGCGGGGGCGCCGTGGTATTCAACCTGGACGCCACGGCTGGACGCCGGGCTGGTTACCATTACTTTACCGAGTACGGCAATGTCTTTCTGGAAAACCGCTACACGGACTGGGGAAACTACTACCCCTATCAGACGCTTCGCAATCTGTGGATGCTTTCGCGCTATGTCCCCGCCCAGCGGTTGCAGATCGAATTCCTGAACAAATGGCGGAATGCCGACAAATACCCCGCCGGAGACCCCCTTGCGCCGGAGAACTACCGCTTTGACTACCTGGCGGCCATCGGATTTGCCGCTCAGCCGCTGGCCTGGATGGAAGCGTCCAACCTGCCCGAGGAGGCCTTCGAGACAGCCGCGCTCCTCCGGCGTTACCGGGAAATCATGGGTGAACTCCACGCCGGAATCATCCTTCCCATCGGAGAAGAGCCGTCCGGTTATGGCTGGACCGGATTCCAATCCATCCTGGACGGGAAGGAGGGTTATCTGCTGGTGTTCCGGGAGAGGCATCCGTCGTCGAAAGGATGCTTGGAGACACATCTTCCGCCCGGTCGGAATGTGACGCTCCGTCCTGTCGTGGGCGCAGGCCGGCCCACCCGCGTGAAGACCGATGCGGACGGCCGCATCGCCGTCGAACTCAAGGAAGAGAATTCTTTTGCCCTTTACAAATATACGCTGTTATGAGGAAGAAACTGCTTTTGATGGTGTTGGGGGGTGTGCTGGTCCTGCCGCTTTCCGGCCAGTCCGTGGAAGGTAACTCCGGGCAAGTTCTCCGGCCGTCCCGTCATCTGACGGGGAATGCCTATGCCCGCGGGGGACAGTCCCTGGACGGGGAATGGATGGCGATCGTGGACCAGTATGACACGGGTCTGGACAAGAAGATGTACCTGGACCGCAAGCCGGAAGGGAAGACCGACTTCGTGGAATTCTCCTACGACGGAGCCAAAAGGCTGGTGGTGCCCGGCGATTGGAATCATCAGGATCCTGAACTGCAGCGCTATGAAGGGACGGTCTGGTATGCCAGACATTTCCAGGCCGCCCGGGAGGAAGGCCGCCGCCGCATCCTGTATTTCGCCGGAGTAAGCCTGCGTTGTGACGTCTGGCTCAATGGGCGGATGGTCGTGTCTCACGAGGGTTCTTTCACGCCTTTTGAGGCGGATGTCACCGATTTGCTCCAGGACGGCGACAATTTCCTGGCCGTGCGGGTCGACAACAAGCGTCGCTCCGACGCCATTCCCGCCATGTCATTCGACTGGTGGAACTATGGTGGCATCACTCGCGAAGTGATGCTGCTCGATGTCCCAGAGGACCACATCGCCGGTTATTTCATTCGCCTGCAGGATGGCCGCGACGACCAGATCGTGGCCGACGTGCGCCTTTCGAAGGCCCAGGAGGGGCAGGAAGTGACCCTTTCCATTCCGGAACTGAAACTCAAGGGTAAGGTGCTTACCGATGCGGACGGTTGTGCCCGCCTGGTCATGAAGGCCCGCAGGTTGCACCTGTGGGCGCCGCTCAACCCCAAACTGTACCAGGTGGAGTTGACCTCTGCCCAGGACCGGGTGGAGGAGCGGATCGGTTTCCGAAGCATTGCCGTCGACGGGACCAGGATCCTGGTCAACGGAGCGGAGACTTTCCTGCGATGTGTCTCCTTCCATGAAGAAATCCCCATGCAGAAACGGCGGGCCGTCTCCGAGGCCGATGCGCGCCTGTTGGTGGATGCCGCGGTGGATTTGGGCTGCAATGCGATCCGGCTGGCACATTATCCCCAGAGCGAGCGGATCGTGCGATATGCCGAAGAAAAAGGTCTGCTGATCTGGGAGGAGATTCCGCTGTGGCAAGGCATCGACTTCTCCAATGCGGACACGTACCGGAAAGCGGAGACCTATCTCTGGGAGATGATCGAGCGGGACCGAAACCGCTGCGCCATCGGTTTCTGGAGCATTTCCAACGAAACCCGTCCCGCTCCGGACCGGGACGCTTTCCTGAGCCGGCTGCTCGATTATGGGCGTTCCCTGGATGGCTCCAGGTTGTTCACGTCGGCCTTCGATGTGGCCCATTTTGATGCGGCCGCCGACGCTTTCGTCATGCAGGACGGCTTTGCCGGGAAACTGGACCTGGTCGGCATCAACAAATACATGGGATGGTATGCCGCCTGGCCAAAACCCGCGTCGCAGATTCGCTGGAATGTGTTTGTAGACAAGCCGCTGGTAATCAGCGAGTTCGGCGGCGAAGCCCTGGAGGGCCGGTACGGAAATGCCGATGTGGCCAGTTCCTGGAGCGAAGATTATCAGGCGGCGCTGTACCATGACAACCTGACCATGTTTGCGGGCATACCCAATCTGGCCGGCGTTTCTCCCTGGGTGCTCTTCGACTTCCTAAGTCCTTATCGGCAGCATCCGGCCAACCAGCAGTTTTTCAACCGCAAAGGCCTGTTGTCCGACCACGGTACCAAGAAAAAGGCCTGGTACGTGATGGAGGCCTATTACAAGGGCCGGCCGGACGGGGAGCGGCCGAGGTATCTGGATGCATCGGCACCCGAAGATGTGCGAGTGGAGGATCTCCTTTCCCGCATGACCATCCATGAGAAGGTGCTGCAACTGAACCAATATACACTGGGTCGTAACGACAATGTGAACAATCTCGGGGAAGCCGTGAAGGAGATTCCGGCCGAAATCGGTTCCCTCATTTATTTCGACGCGGACCCAACGCTTCGGAATGCCATGCAGAAAAAGGCTGTGGAGCAGTCCCGGCTCGGGATTCCCATCCTTTTTGGCTATGACGACATCCACGGTTTCAAGACCCTGTACCAGATTTCGCTGGGACAGGCCTGCTCCTGGAATCCGGCACTGGTCGAGCGGATGTGCGCGCATTCGGCTCGGGAAGCCCGACGCAGCGGGGTGGACTGGACATTCTCGCCGATGATCGATGTGGCCCGCGACCCGCGCTGGGGCCGCATGTCGGAAGGGTATGGGGAAGATCCTTATGCCAACGGGATTTTTGGGGCGGCTTCGGTCCGTGGTTATCAAGGCGCGGGTCTCAGCAGCCAGGATGCGGTCGCCGCATGCCTCAAGCATTATGTGGGATATGGCGCCTCCGAGGCGGGACGGGACTATGTCTATACCGAGATTTCCCGCCCCACACTGTGGAACGTGTATCTGCCGCCCTACCGGATGAGCCTGGAGGCGGGAGCCGTCTCGCTCATGAGTTCTTTCAACGACATCAGCGGCGTGCCCGGGTCGGCCAACCGGTATACGCTCACGGAGATTTTGCGTGACACTTGGGGTTTCGACGGACTTATGGTGTCGGACTGGGACGCCGTGAGGCAGCTTGTCAATCAGGGTTACTGCAAGGATTTGCGGACGGCCAGCGCCACCGCGATCAAGGCCGGCGTCGACATGGACATGATGTCACACGGATATGACACGTTCTTGGAAGAGCTGGTCGAAAGCGGAGAAATCCCGGGCAGCGTGTTGGACGAAGCCGTGAGGCGTGTGCTTCGGGTCAAGTTCCGCCTGGGCCTGTTCGAGCATCCCTATACCCCTGAAAGCCAGCCCCAAGAGCGATTCTTCCTTCCCGAAGCGATGCAGACGGCTGGTGAACTGGCTGCCGAATCCATGGTCCTGCTGAAGAACGACGGTGTCCTGCCGCTGCGAGGGGTAACCCGGATCGCCGTCGTGGGCCCGTTGGCCAAGAATCCTTCCGACCTGCGCGGCAATTGGCATGCCCATACCCAGCCAGAGGAGGTGGATGTTTTCCTGGACGGAATCGTCCGCGAATTTCCGGAAGCCCAGGTGCGCTATGCGCAAGGATGTGATGTCCCGGCCGAATCCCGGGACGGGTTTGCCGAAGCGGTCGCCCTGGCCCGGGATAGTGACGTGGTCATTTACTGCATGGGCGAGATGCAGAACTGGAGCGGAGAGAACACTTCCCGCTCCTCCATCGCGCTGCCGAGGGGCCAGGAAGCCTTGTTGGAGGCTCTGAAGGCGACGGGGAAACCCGTCGTGGTGACGTTGACCAACGGCCGCGCCCTGGAAATCCCGCGCGTGGACGAGTTGGCCGATGCCATCGTAGAGACCTGGCAGCCCGGTGTCAATGGTGCCTCTGCCTTGGCCGGCATCCTGAGCGGGCGCATCAATCCGTCGGGAAAACTGTCCGTCACGTTCCCTTGGGCCACAGGCCAGATTCCCATCTATTACGACCGGCACAAGTCCGGTCGGCGCGGAACCCAGGGCGTGTACAAAGACATTACCTCCGATCCGCTGTATGCTTTCGGGTACGGGCTCAGCTATACGCAATATGTCTATGGCGAACCCCGTGTTGTGGGCACGGCATCCCTCTCCCGGCCTTTTACGGTGGAGGTGGACGTGTGCAATGCCGGTGAGGTGGATGGCAAGGAAGCCGTGCTGTGGTTCGTGTCCGATCCCTATTGCTCCGTACTTACCCGGCCGGAACGTGAGCTGAAATACTTCGAGAAGAAGCCGATTGCCGCCGGCGCTGTGGAGACGTTCCGTTTCGAGGTCGATCCTGCCCGTGACCTGGGTTATCTGGATGCGCAGGGACGCTATTTCGTCGAGCCGGGAGAATTCCACATCCTGGTGGGAGACAAGGATCTCAAACTGGATTTGCGATGAGAAAGATCCTCTGCCTCCTGCTTCTTCTGCCTGTATCCCTCTTTGCTCAACGGAGCGAAGTGCTGCTGGATACGGGGTGGGAATTCCATCAGGGAGACGGAACGGCCCGCTGGAAAAAAGTGACCGTCCCGCACGACTGGGCCATCTATGGCCCCTTCGACCGCGAGAACGACCTTCAGAACGTGGCCGTGACGCAGAACATGGAAAACAAGGCATCGCTTAAGACCGGGCGCACCGGCGGCCTTCCCTGGGTGGGCGTCGGCTGGTATCGGCGCAAACTGAACATTCCTGCCGGAAAACGGGCGACGTTGGTCTTCGACGGGGCCATGAGCGAGGCGCGCGTGTCCGTGAACGGAGAAGAAGTCTGTTACTGGCCTTACGGTTACAACTCTTTCCATGTGGACATCACTCCTTTTGTGCACCCGGGCATAAACGAACTCCGGGTCCGGCTGGAGAATCTTCCCCAGTCCTCTCGCTGGTATCCAGGCGCGGGACTGTACCGGAATGTCCATCTGATTCTTACGGATGAGGTCCATGTGCCGGTCTGGGGAACCTATGTGACGACGCCAGAGGTACAGGAAGACAGGGCCCTGGTGCGGTTGGAGACGCGAATCGAACAGGGATACGGCGCGCTGCTGGAAACAGAAATCCTCGATCCCGGCGGGGCCGTGGCG
>JAEEGF012145928.1_pt1 | contig 14741 bp, 11 predicted proteins | sample 9134171 | NCBI WGS metagenome assembly JAEEGF01 (sample SAMN16246542, study PRJNA631951) | gut metagenome | biome: gut microbiome; feature: rumen; material: AP-attached | host: Bos | place: Iran: Karaj | collected 2018-10 | reverse complement strand
AGTGCTGATGCACATCATATCACTGCTTCTCATCCTGAAGGACTGGGTGCCAAGCTCGTGATGCAGAACGCTCTTGAGGATGCTGGCATGCAGCCTGAGGAGATCGACTACATCAACGTGCATGGTACGTCGACACATGTCGGTGATATCTCAGAGGCAAAGGCCATCAAGGATGTGTTCGGTGAGCATGCTTATAAGTTGAATATCAGTTCAACAAAGTCAATGACAGGACATTTGCTGGGAGCGGCAGGTGCTGTCGAGGCCATCGCTTCCGTTTTAGCTGTAAAGAATGATATTGTACCTCCAACAATCAACCATGATGAGGAGGATAAGGATGAAAATATTGACTATCAGATGAACTTCACCTTCAATAAGGCACAGAAACGTACCGTAAGGGCAGCCTTAAGTAACACGTTCGGTTTTGGTGGTCATAATGCATGTATCATTGTGAAAAAATATTCTGAATAATTGTGCTGAATTATTTACTAGATAGAATAAGACTTCTTTTTCGCAAGAATAGGGAGTCTTATTTTCGTTTTTATAGAATACTCGGCTTCTTCCCCCATAATATCAGTTATTATGAGCAGGCCCTTCTGCATAAGTCATTGTCGGTAAAGAAAGACAATCAATGGCTGAATAATGAACGTCTGGAGTTCTTGGGTGATGCTGTGTTGGATGCCGTGGTCGGTGATATAGTTTACCGTCGTTTCCCTGGGAAGAGGGAGGGTTTCCTGACGAATACACGCTCTAAGATTGTTCAACGAGAGACCTTGAACCGGTTGGCTGTCGAGATAGGCTTAGACAAGCAGATCAAATATACATCGCATCAGTCCGCCCACAATAACTATATGCCAGGAAATGCTTTCGAGGCTATCATTGGTGCTATTTATTTGGACCAGGGCTACGAGAAATGCAAGTATTTCATGGAACACCGTATCATTGGCTCCTACCTGAATTTGGAAAAGATTTCTGCTAAGGAGGTCAATTTCAAATCTAAGTTGTTGGAATGGTGCCAAAAGAATCATTTTGACCTTCGTTACGAACTTATAACTGAATCACACGATGACATGTTCAGCCCGACTTTCGAGAGCGAGGTATATGCTGAGAATATCTTCTTGGGACGTGGCAAAGGATATGCAAAAAAAGAATCACAGCAAAAAGCTTCCGAGCAGGCTTTAGGACGAATCAAGAAAGATGCTGACCTGAGAGCGCAAATTGTTGAGGCAAAACAGAAGCGTGAACAAAGTGAAGCAGAACAACAGGAAACAGTCCCAGAAACAGAGAAAAAAGAAGAATTCGTCTCTGCCAGGGAAACCCTGGAAATAGAGATGCCACGGAGAAATAATCGAAAAGAAGATGTCATCAACGCCGCAGAAGACCAGGCGTATAAGGAACTTTCGTGAGGAGCATAAAGGAATTGATAATTAATAGAATTTTAATTTGAATATTATCGGTATTTCTTTGAAATATCATAGAACTTTCCGAAATTTGCGGTCAACTTTAATACTTATAATAACCTTAAATAATTACTTATGGCAGAGGAAATGATAGTCAAGGAACTGGATCAAGTCGTTGTCCGTTTCTCAGGCGATTCAGGTGATGGTATGCAACTTGCAGGAAATATCTTCTCGAATATTTCTGCAACAGTTGGGAATGATATCAGTACATTCCCGGATTATCCTGCAGACATTCGTGCCCCGCAAGGATCTCTTAATGGTGTCTCTGGTTTCCAAATTCATATTGGCGCTGACAAGGTGTACACTCCAGGTGACAAGTGTGATGTTTTGGTTGCTATGAACGCAGCTGCTCTGAAAACACAGTACAAGTTTGCCAAATCAACAGCATGTATCATCTTGGATACAGACAGCTGTAAGGAAGCCGACTTGAAGAAGGCTGAGTTCAAGACAGATAATCCTATCGAGGAGATGGGTATCAAGCAAGATGTGATCGCCGCTCCTATCACTCAGATGGTAAAAGAGTGTTTGGCTGACTCAGGCATGGACAACAAGTCTATGCTGAAGTGTCGCAATATGTTTGCCCTTGGTCTGGTATGTTGGTTATTCAACCGCGACTTGGACGCTGCCGCTGCTTTCTTACGCGAGAAGTTCGCTAAGAAGCCGGAAATTGCTGAGGCTAACGTAAAGGTTATTCGTGCTGGTTATGATTACGGACATAACACACATGCTTCCGTTGACCATACTTATAAGATTGAATCAAAGGCAAAGGCTCCTGGAAAATATATGGATATCAGCGGTAATAAGGCCACTGCTTACGGTCTGATCGCTGCTGCTGAGCGTGCTGGTTTGAAGCTTTATCTGGGTTCATATCCTATCACTCCTGCTACCGACATTCTTCACGAGTTGTCTAAGCACAAGTCTCTTGGCGTGACAACAGTGCAGTGCGAGGATGAGATCGCAGGATGCTCTTCTGCGCTCGGAGCTTCATTCGCTGGCGCATTGGGATGTACATCGACTTCAGGACCTGGTATCTGTTTGAAGTCGGAGGCTATCAACTTGGCAGTGATTCTTGAGTTGCCATTGGTTGTTATGGACGTGCAGAGAGGCGGACCTGCGACAGGACTTCCTACAAAGTCTGAGCAGACCGACCTGCTTCAGGTGCTTTACGGAAGAAACGGAGAGTCTCCAATGCCAGTAATCGCCGCAACATCGCCAACCGACTGTTTCGACGCTGCTTACCAGGCATGCAAGATAGCTCTGGAGCACATGACTCCGGTTGTTCTGATGACAGACGCTTATATCGCAAACGGTTCAGGAGCATTCAAGCTCCCTAAGATGTCCGATTTGGCATCAATCGTTCCTCCATACGTTCCAGAGGAACTCAAGGGCAAGTGGACTCCATATATGAGAAACGAGAACGGCGTGAGATATTGGGCTGTGCCTGGACGCAAGGGCTTCGCTCACATACTCGGCGGTCTGGAGAAGGACAATGCCACAGGCGCAATCTCTACAAACCCAGAGAACCACGACCTGATGTGTCGTCTGCGTGCCGAGAAGGTGGAGAAAATCGCAGTTCCAGACGTAGAGGTGCTTGGCGACAAGGACGACGCAGAGTTGCTTCTCGTCGGATTCGGCGGCACTTACGGACACTTGCACGCAGCGATGGACGAGATGAGAGCAGCCGGCAAGAAGGTGGCTTTGGCACACTTCAAGTTCATCAACCCACTGCCAAAGAACACTTCAGAGGTTTTGAAGAAATACAAGAAAGTCGTAGTCGCAGAGCAGAACTTAGGACAGTTCGCTGGTTATCTGCGTATGAAGGTGGACGGATTCGTTCCTTACCAGTTCAACGAGGTTAAGGGTCAGCCATTTGTAGTATCAGAGCTGGTTGACGCTTTCAACAAGATTTACGACAAATAAGTATCACGATTAAAAGACAAAAAAGATGAGCGAATTCACAGCACAAGATTATAAGAAAGGACAGCCAAGATGGTGTCCAGGTTGTGGTGACCACTTTTTCCTTGCGTCATTGCAGAAGGCAATGGCTGAGATAGGTGTGGCTCCTGAAGATATAGCGGTAATCTCTGGTATCGGTTGTTCGAGCCGTCTGCCTCACTACATGGCGACTTACGGCATGAACACAATCCACGGACGTGCCGCAGCGATAGCTACCGGATGCAAGGTGAGCAACAAGAACCTGACCGTATGGCAGGTGAGCGGCGACGGCGACGGACTGGCTATCGGAGGTAACCACTTCATCCACGCTAACCGTAGAAACATAGACTTGAACATGATCCTCCTGAACAACCGTATTTACGGTTTGACAAAGGGTCAGTACTCACCAACATCGCCAAGAGGATTCGTCAGCAAGTCGTCTCCTTACGGAACAGTCGAGGACCCATTCCGCCCAGCAGAGCTCTGCTTCGGTGCGAGAGGACACTTCTTCGCACGTTGTGTAGCCAGCGACGCCAAGGGCACTGTAGAGGTGCTGAAGGCAGCGTACGCGCACAAGGGCGCTTCAGTGACTGAGGTTCTTCAGAACTGCGTTATCTTCAACGACGGAACACACGAGTCGGTTTACACCAACGAGGGAAGAAAGAAGAACGCGATCTATCTGGAGCACGGCAAACCAATGATTTTCGGCGAGAACAACGAGTTCGGTCTTGTTCAGGAAGGCTTCGGCTTGAAGGTCGTTAAGATAGGCGAGAACGGAATTACAGAGAAGGACATCCTTGTTCATGACGCACACTGCGAGGACAATACGCTCCAGTTGAAGCTCGCTATGATGGAAGGTCCTGATTTCCCTATCGCTCTCGGAGTTATCCGTGACGTGACTGCTCCAACTTACGACGAGGCAGTTGACGCGCAGATAGAGGAAGTGAAGGCAAAGAAGCCTTACCACTCATTCGAGGAGCTTCTCGAGACTAACGACATCTGGGAAGTGAAGTAACAGAGCAATCTAAGATAGGAAAAGGAGATGCGAAAGCGTCTCCTTTTTTGTTTGGTTTTAAACCGTGCTTGAGTATCTTTGTGGCTGTGATAAGTTTGTCCATTAGACCATAAGTTTATGTAGTATTTGTTATGTAAAGTGTTTAAAATAAAGATTGGTTTGGGACAATGATGAGAAGAAAAAATGTCTTAATAAAAAATTGGTCGTGTCAGTAAACACACAATATCAATCTAAAAACATTCGCTATATCTCTGTTTTGAGGGTAATAGCAATTCTGTCCGTTTTGGCAATTCATGTTGTCAGGACACCATCAACAGGAACTCCTTGGGATATGTCTCAATTTGAGTTCCAGCTGTCTGCAATTGTGGCTGCTGTTTTTAATGCTTTTGCAGTTCCTGTTTTCATAATGATTTCGGGAGCGTTGTTTTTAAATCCCTACAAAGAGATTACACTAAAAAAGCTTATCACAAAATACAGCTGGCGAATCTTTCTTGTTATATTGACTATCGGTTCTTTGTTCGCATTGATGGAGATAGTTTTTAATAACAGGAGTTTCGCTCCTATTGATGTTTTACAAGCGATCGGGAATGCATTAGTCGGGAAAACATGGAGCCATTTCTGGTATTTATACCTTATCATTGCACTTTATCTGGTGACACCAGTGTTCCGAGCATTTGTAGAAAAGACATCTAACAATGAGCTGATTGGTGTCTTGATAATAATGTATGTCTTTTCTATCGCGCTTCCGCTTCTATGTTCAATTGTCAATATACCCCAAGGCTTTCATATACCGTTCGCCAATTTCTGTTTCTACTATTTGGCAGGATATGCAATTCATTCCGACCGGCTTAAAATCAATAACAATTTATGTATTGCATTAATTGTTTTATCTGTGGCATACATTGTTGGAATGTCTTTTTTGAAAGATAACATTATGTTCTGTAATTTTGAAATTAACAATGTTAGTTATATAGGAATAATGAGTATTGCTGTGTTTGCACTTACAAAGAACTGTGTTTCTGGCGATACGCGGAAGGTTGAATTGTTTCTTGCCAATATGTCGTTTGGAGTCTATATTTTCCATGCTCTATTCCTTAATTTCATATACAAGTTTCTCAAAATCACGCCAGAGCATTATTCATTCTATATACTGTGGCCGTGTATTTTCATCATAACGGCTATTGGCTCAGTAGTATTGACGTACATTTGGAAAAAGATACCATATTTGAACAGGCTATTGTAGTTTACGTTTTTAGTTAGGTTGATTAGTCTTCTGTTGAAATTTCAATCACTATAGAAACTATGGCAGAGATAGAAAAGATAATCAGCCAAAGAAAACGGCTGAGAGAGGCTTTGTGATAAAAGAATCTGAACGGTGTGGATGAAATGAGAATAGTTGTAATAAGGCATGGGAAGGTGCTTCATAATTGGAAGAAGTGGTGTTCTTCTGTTGAATTTGACGAGCAATGCGCACTGTATGATAGTGCTCCAATTGACTTGGCATCCATAAATGCGGCGGTTAATGATGTCCAAACAATTTATATAAGCACATTGGACAGGACATTGCAAACTGCTAAGAAGATATTTGGCGAGGTGGATTTCAAGAGGACATCAAGTATAAATGAGGTTCCGCTCCGTTCGGGCTTTGACACAGCGGTTAAGATGCCACTATGGTTCTGGAATGTTTTGGGAAGGCTGCAGTGGTTGACAAGAAGTAAAAGACAGCCAGAAAACAGGATACAGACTGCGATTAGAGCCGAACAGTTTGCAAGTCTGGTAGTAAGCCGTAATGAGAATTGTGCTGTAGTCACGCATGGCTTTTTTATGCATGCTTTGATTAAGGCTATGAGAAAGGAAGGATTTCAAGCGGATAAGAATCGTGTTGTTTATAGGGCAGGGGAAGCAATTACGCTAACACAAAGGAAAAGTGGAAAATAAAAAACGAGGAGCTAATTATTAATTTATAACTCACTAAAAGACAAAGAACAAGATGAAAAAAGTACTTTCAACATTTGCTGCGTTGATGATTTGCGGCGCAACGATGGTCTCGTTGGCAGGTGACGGTAACGGCCCATTTGCTGGGCAAATCAAAACCATTAGAGAGAACAAGGACGTCAACAAGGTAGCCGATGCGATAGCAACCATCATTCTGAACTACGAAAAGGCAACGGCCGAAGAAATCGTAACGGCGTATCATGCCTTCGAGAAGTTCGATGGTTCAAAAGTTGACGAGTCAAAGATTACCACCCTCAAGACCGAAGAGGACAAGGACAAATTTGAATTGTATATGTATCTTTGCTGGGAAAGGGTGAAGGCTGACAATCCCGAACTTTTCAAAAAAGAGAATGCGGCATTCATGGCCGACCCTAAGAGTGACGGCGGCTCTTTGGATGATGTCATCGAAATGGCCAAAGCGTTGAAGCAGATAAAGGAGGAGAAACGATAGAGTTTTGCCTCGTGTGAAACCTGGAGTTTAACACCAAACAAAAAGCCGCTTGTTTTTGCAAGCGGCTTTTGTTGTTTATATTCAATCTGACTTTTATTCCTTAGGAATCATAATCACCTCGGTGCGGTTCTTTTCTATCAGCATGGACTGCGCCATCTGCTTTATGGCTTCGGCGCTGAGGCTGTCAACTATTCCGTTGTATTTGTTGTAGTAGTCCAGCCCTTCCTGCGGGTTGGTGCTGATGGTGCTCATCCACCAGCCGTTCTCCTTCACGTTCTGCTTGAAGTTCTGTTTCATGTTCAGTTTGGTCTTGTTCAGGTCTTCGCTTGTAGGGCCGTCTTTGGCTATCTTCTCTATCTCCTCCCACGCTCTGCTCACGAGCTTGTCCTCGAGCTTAGGGTCGGTGTCGAACGATACGCCTATGTACGCCTGTTCCTGCGGCTTGTCGCCTATGCCGAACGACACGTGCGCTCCGTATGTTCCGCCTTCCTCCTCTCTGAGGCTCTCGGTGTATCGCAGCGAAAGTATGTCCTTGAGCGCCTGCAGCTTCAGGGAGTTCTCCTCGTTGTATATGATGTTCGCCCAGATATGCATGTAAACGGAAGTCTGCTTGGTGTGCATCTGCGCCCCGAAGCGGTTAGTCACCTTGCCCTTAGGGTAGCGCACGTTGTTGTCCACCCAGTTTTCCTTCTGGTCTTTCGTTTTGAGAGAGCCGATGTATTTGCACAGCAGCGGAGTTATGGAGTCGATGTCGAAGCTGCCCACGAAGATGAAGCTGAAGTCGGCAGGGTTGCTGAATCTGCTGCCGAAGAACTTCAGCGCGTCCTTTTGCGATATGCTGTTGATGGTCCTGCTGTTGACAATCAGCGCTCTCGGCGAGTGGCAGCTGAGAGTCAGGTTCAGCGAGTCGGAGTAGATCTTGCCTGGGTCTGCCTCGCTGTTGGCGACGGATGTTCTCAGCTCGTTCATGAACGCGGCGAACGCCTTGTCGTCTGTTCTCGGCTTGCTGAACTCCATGTGCGTCAGCTGCAGCATTGTCTCGAGGTCCTTCTTCGACGACGAGCCTTTGATGCCCTCGCCGTATGTGCTGATGTATGGCGATATGCTGGCGTTCTTGCCGGCGAGCAGGTGGTTGAGCTGTGTCTTCGAGAACTTGCCTAAGCCGTTGTTTGTGGCTATCGTGGTGGCGTATGCGCACGACATCAGCTTGCTTTTCTCCTTCACGGTCGAAGTGCCTCCGAAGCTTATTGCTCTCATCAGTATCTCGTCGTTTTTGAAGTCGGTCGGCTTGAGTATCACTCTGATGTTGTTGCTGAGTGTCAGTTCTGTAGTTCCGAGTTTGTTGTTGTATTCCTGCTTTATCACGCGTCCAGGCTTGAGTTTGCTCTCGTCTATGAGCGGCTTGTTCACGTTCTTTTCCTCGTATGGTTTCACGAACTCTCGTGTCGAGGCGTTGATTGCAGCGAGGATTTCAGCCTCGGTCGGGATTGATTCCTTTGCGTTGTCCGGTCCGGATATGTCCACGATCAGGTTTTTCTCGGTCGCGAGATTCTGTGCGTAGCGGTTTATTATCTGCAGGTTAATCTTCTTGAGCAGCGTGTTCTTGCTGAAGTTGTATTCCCACTCGATGCCCGGTGTCGGTTCGTTCTCGAGGAAGTGGTTTATGTACTCGGTCATGTAGCTGTCACTGTTCTGCTTGTCGCGCTCGTTGTACGCCTTCTCCATGCCGGAGGTGAAGTTGGCTATGGTTCTGTCCAGCTCGCTTTGTATGAATCCGAATCGTTTCATTCTTTCCAGCTCGGTAAGCAGTCGTTTGAGCGCGGCTTTCTCCTGTCCGTTCTTAGGCACTACGCCGACGAGGAATCCGTCCTTCGACCTTGCTATGCTGCCGTACATGGCGTACGAATCGACGAAAGGCGCTGCCGGTTCTCTCGCGATTTTCTTCAGTCGCTCGTTCAGCATTGAGCAGCAGAATCTGTTTGACAACATCTCCAGGTATCCGTCCTGAGAGAGTTTGCGCACTGGCGGCATCGGGTCTTTCTTGAATTCCAGTCCGAGTGTCACGACGTCGGCTTCGGGGTCGGTGACTATGGAGATGATAGGCTCGTCGTTGTCGGGTATCGGGTACACGACTCTCTTGGCTGGGTTCTCCGGCTTTTTGATGTCGGCGAAGATTGTCTTTATCGAGTTCTCCGTCCTGTCCACATCCACATCGCCCACCACGACGATGGCCTGCAGGTCCGGCCTGTACCATTTGTGGTAGTAGGCTCTCAGCGTGTCGTATGGGAAGTTGTTTATTATGGCAGTGTCGCCAATCACGTCGCGTTTGGCGTATTGCGTTCCTTTGTACTTTATCTTGTTGCCGTTGGCCCACAGCCTTCTGCCAGCCGACGAGCCTGTGCGCCATTCCTCTCTGATTACGCCTCTTTCCTTGTCTATCTCGTCGCCCTCGAGCGAAATGAAGCTTGACCAGTCGTGCAGAATCAGCAGTCCGCTGTCCACGACCGTTTCTCTCGGCACAGGAATATTGCGCAGCATATAGACCGTCTGGTCAAGCGACGTGTAGGCGTTCAGGTTGGTTCCGAACTTCGCGCCTATGTTCTGCATGTAGTTGATTATGCCTTTGCCTGGGAAATTCTTCGTTCCGTTGAACGCCATGTGTTCCAGGAAGTGCGCCAGTCCGTTCTGGCTGTCTTGTTCGAGTATCGCGCCCACGTTCTGCACGATGTACAGGTGCGCTCTGCCTTCGGGTTTTTCGTTGTGGCGTATGTAGTATGTCAGTCCGTTGTCGAGTTTGCCGTACCTCACTTTGCTGTCCATCGGTATCATGCCGTTCTGTGCTGTGGCATTCTGTGCGGCGATAGGCATCAGCGCGGTCAATGATATGACCGCCAGTTTTTTTATGTTCATGTCGCTGGATTTAGGTTAGTTGTTGCCTTTGCGGTGCGCAGGCTATATAACAAAGGTATAAAATAATTGAAGATAAAATGTGTGCGAAGTGTTGCTATAATGGAAAAAATAATTTAAGTTTGTGAATAAGATTCAATAACAAATTAAATACAGAAAATTATGGACAGCACGGATATCATTGTAGCCATTTGTGCTATAGGTTTGCCAGCTTTGGCATTAATCGCGTTTTTGGTGTTCTACAGCGCACGTCAGGGAATCAAAGCGAAGGTTATCAAAATAGGCAATCCAATACTTTTGGTTGGTTATCAGATAGAGACAACAGACAGCGCATTCCATGAGGACGACGAGAAACTGTGGGATCAGTATAAGAACAGAAGAGCGACTGTGGAGAACCGCAAGGAGGCTTTCAGCAGCTTGTCTATAAAGAAGAAACTTGATGGTGACAAGTGGAGATACAGCATCGGAACCATCGTGAACGACTATAGCCTGACGCCTCAGGATCTCGTTAAGTTCGAAGTGCCTAACGGACTTTATGCTTATGTGCGTTTCAAAGCGAACGACATAAACACATGGAGAAAGAAGAAAGAGAAAATCGAGCGCTTCATGGAAGAAAAGTGGATTCCAGAGTCCGACTACGAACTGGACTACTCGACAGACGCCTTCGAGATGGAGTATCACGACAAGCGTGACGCGGAGAACACAAGAATTATAATTCTTTACTTCGCCGTTAAGCCTAAGAAACACGAAGCGCAGTAAACAACATTGACAAAAACTAAGCAAATGCGGGATTCACAAGAGTTCCGCATTTTTTTTTTGCACATAAATAATTTTGATTTTGACATATGTCTGTGTTTTCGGCTTTTATGGATTGCACAGTCTTGCCAAAATTGCACACTTAGGGCAAAAAAGTGCCATTTTCTTTGTTTCTTTAATATATATGTTCTTTATTTGCACATTCATATAAATATTGTGCAATGGAAGAATTTGTACCTAAGGAAAAAACATTTAACGAGGTATTTGAAAATAGTATAAAAACCAATTGGAACAGAGACGCTCTGACCGATTATCAAAGCGCCACACTCCAATATAACGATGTGGCGAGAAGAATTGCCAAGCTCCATATAATATTCGAGAACACTGGCATCCAGAAGGGCGACAAGATCGCAGTCTGCGGCAGAAACTCGTCGAACTGGGGAGTCGCATTCCTGGCGGCTGTCACATACGGCGCAGTAGCTGTGCCTATTCTTCATGAATTCAAGCCAGACCAGATTCATAATATAGTGAACCATTCCGAGGCGAAGATGCTCTTTGCCGGCGACTGGATATGGCCTCACCTCGACGAGAAGGAGATGCCTAACCTTGAAGGCATCGTCTCGATCGTGGATTTCACAATGCTCGTCTCTCGCAGCGAGAAATTCACTTATGCGTGCGAGCATCTGAACGAGCTGTTCGGCAAGAAGTACCCTACGAAGTTCCGTCAAGACTGTGTGTCTTACTACAAGGCCGACCCAGACGAACTGGCAGTTATCAACTACACAAGCGGAACATCGGGATTCTCTAAGGGCGTTATGGTTCCTTACAGAGCGTTGTGGTCTAACGTGATATTCGCATGCCAGGTGTTTGGTCATGCGGTGCATGCCGGCTCTCCGATAGTTTCGATGCTGCCTATGGCGCACATGTACGGCATGGCTTTCGAGTTCCTTTACGAGATATGTATCGGCGCTCACATCTACTTCCTGACACGTGTGCCAAGTCCTCAGATTCTGCTCGGCGCATTCGCGGACATCAAGCCGCATTTGATTGTAGCCGTTCCGTTGATAGTCGAGAAGATTGTCAAGAAGGCCGTTCTGCCAAAGCTTCAGACACCTTCTATGAGAATATTGCTCAATCTCCCAATCGTGAGCCAGCGAATCCGCAATATGGTGAAGACAAAGATGAGAGAGGTGTTCGGCGGCGAGTATTACGAGGTAGTAATCGGCGGTGCGGCATTCAATCCGGAGATCGACCACTTCCTCAAGTCAATAGGCTTCGACTACACAGTCGGCTACGGAGCTACAGAGTGCGCGCCAATCATCTGCTACGAGGATTGGAAGAAGTACGCTGAAGGTTCATGCGGAAAGGCCGCTCCAAGAATGGAAGTCAAGATAGACAGCAAGGACCCGCAGAACGTCGTTGGCGAGATATTGACCAGAGGTATGAACGTGATGCTTGGCTACTACAAGAACCCAGAGGCTACTGCCGAGGCTGTTGACGCTGAAGGCTGGTATCACACTGGCGACCTCGGAATTATGGACGCAGAGGGCAACGTCTTCATCAAGGGAAGATGCAAGAACATGCTGCTCGGTTCTAACGGTCAGAATATCTACCCAGAGGAGATAGAGTCAAGACTCAACAACATGAACCTCGTGAACGAAAGCGTTGTGATACAAAAGAACGAGAAACTCTATGCGCTTATCTATCCAGACTACGAGGCTGCAAAGTCACTTGGTCTGAACACCGACGACATCAAGGAGGTGATGGAGGACAACGTAAAGCAGCTGAACACAGTAGTCGCTGCTTACGAGAAAGTGGCCGGCTTCAGACTCTGCGAGGAGGAGTTTGAGAAAACAGCCAAGAAGAGCATCAAGAGATACCTGTATAAGGACGCAGAGATTTAATTAGGATAAAGAATGCGGAGCTTTTCGAGAAGAAAGGTTCTGCTTCTTTTATTTAAGCATAATCACTCACAATAAGTATTTTGCCCATGATTCATCCATCAGAAGAGAAGACGTTCAATGCCATTCTTGAGAACAGCATAAAGACGAACTGGGACAGAGACGCTCTGACCGATTATCAAGGCGCCACTCTGCAATACAAGGATGTGGCTCGAAAAATAGCCAAGTTGCATATCCTGTTTGAGACGATGGGAATCAAGCAAGGCGAGAAGGTCGCTATCTGTGGCAGAAACTCATCGAACTGGGGCGTGGCATTCCTGGCGACAGTGACTTACGGAGCTGTGGCTGTGCCTATCCTCCATGAATTTCAGCCGGACCAGATACACAACACGGTGAATCATTCGGAAGCCAAGCTTCTGTTTGTGGGCGACTGGGTGTGGCCTCGTCTCGACGAGAAAGAGATGCCTGCGCTCGAGGGCATCATGGCAATTACTGATTATACAAGATTAGTGTCGCGCAGCGAGAAGTTCACATTCGCGTGCGAGCACTTGAACGAGCTGTTCGGCAAGAAATATCCCGAGAAATTCAGAAGCGACGCAGTGTCTTACTTCAGAGAAGACCCTGACAGACTGGCTGTGCTCAACTACACGAGCGGAACGACAGGATTCTCCAAGGGCGTGATGATACCATACAGAGCCCTGTGGTCCAATGTGCTGTTCGCGTTCCAGGTGCTGGGACATTCGGTCAAGGAAGGCTCGCCGGTCGTTTCCATGCTGCCTATGGCGCACATGTACGGCATGGCTTTCGAGTTCCTCTTTGAGATATGCGCCGGCGCTCACATCTACTTCCTGACACGCGTGCCAAGCCCTCAGATACTTCTCGGTGCATTTGCCGAGATAAAGCCTCACGTCATCATCGCAGTGCCTCTTATCATAGAGAAGATTGTGAAGAAGGCTGTCCTGCCTAAGCTGCAGACGCCATCAATGAGAATACTGCTCAACATTCCAATAGTGAGCCAGCGAATCCGCAATATGGTGAAAGAGAAGATGAGAGCTGTGTTCGGCGGCGCTTACTACGAGGTGATAATCGGCGGCGCGGCATTCAACCCGGAGATTGACAATTTCCTGAAAGAAATAGGCTTCGACTACACTGTGGGATACGGCGCTACGGAGTGCGCTCCTATCATCTGTTATGAGGATTGGAAGAACTTCAAGACTGGTTCCTGCGGCAAGGCGGCTCCGAGAATGGAGGTGAAAATAAACAGCAATGACCCGCAGAACGAGGTCGGCGAGATATTGGCGCGAGGAACCAACGTCATGCTCGGATACTACAAAAACCCGGAGGCGACAGCCAACACGCTGGATGCCGATGGCTGGTATCACACTGGCGACCTCGGCATTATGGACGCAGAGGGCAACGTATTCATCAAAGGAAGATGCAAGAACATGCTGCTCGGTTCTAACGGTCAGAACATTTACCCAGAGGAGATAGAGTCCCGACTCGACAACATGAACCTTGTGAGCGAGAGCATCATCATACAGAAAGGCGATAAGCTCTACGCCCTCATCCACCCGGACTACGACGCGGCAAAGTCTCTCGGGCTTAACGAGGAAGACATAAAGGAAGTGCTTGGCGACAACATCAAGCAGCTCAACACAGTCGTGCCGGCGTATGAGAAAGTCTCTGGATTTAAAATCTGGGAGGACGAGTTCGAGAAGACAGCGAAGAAGAGCATCAAGAGATATCTGTACATGGATGCAGAGATATAATATGAGGAAGGCAGGACGGCGAGTTCTGCTTTCTTGTTTATAATAACCACCCAAGCAACACACAATGCCCAAAGAGATAGAAAGAAAGTTCTTAGTCGTGTCGGACGAGTATAAGAGCAGTCCGCGCAAGTACTACAAGCAGGGATATTTGTCCGTAGAGCCCGACAAAACCGTCAGAGTGAGGGTTGCTGGCGACAAGGGATTCTTGACCGTCAAAGGGCGGAACAACGGCATTTCGCGTGCGGAATACGAGTACGAGATACCTGCCGCCGACGCCAACGACATGCTTGACAATCTTGTGAAGACTGGCGTGATAGAGAAGTGGCGTTATGTTTGCGTAATTGACGGCAAGAAGTGGGAGGTTGACGAGTTTCTGGGTGACAATGCCGGCCTCGTCGTGGCTGAGATTGAGCTGCAAAGCGAGGACGAGTCGTTCACGAAGCCCGCATGGGCAGGCGACGAGGTCAGTGGCGACGAGCGCTACTACAATTCGTCCTTAAGCCAGAATCCTTACAAGAACTGGCGGTAGTTATTTCCAAAGATTGTAGAAGTGGT
>JAEEGF011021865.1_pt1 | contig 14741 bp, 7 predicted proteins | sample 9134171 | NCBI WGS metagenome assembly JAEEGF01 (sample SAMN16246542, study PRJNA631951) | gut metagenome | biome: gut microbiome; feature: rumen; material: AP-attached | host: Bos | place: Iran: Karaj | collected 2018-10 | reverse complement strand
TAGCACAACGTCAGAAACCTGCGCATGATAACATTAAATTCTGGTGGTCCACTTGGTGCAGTCGATGACTTCAGTTGCCAGATCCTGGTAAAAGTCAGGCTCATGGCAGACCATAACCACGGTTCCCTTGTACTCCTTAAGGGCTCTGTGAAGTTCTTCCTTAGCGTCCACATCAAGATGATTGGTGGGCTCGTCAAGAACAAGGATATTTGACTCTCTGTTTATGAGCTTGCAGAGTCTGACCTTTGCCTGTTCGCCGCCGGATAGGACCTTGCATTTGCTTTCGATATGTTTTGTGGTAAGGCCGCATTTTGCGAGGGCGGATCTTACCTCGTACTGGGTGAAAGCGGGAAATTCGTTCCAGATCTCCTGAAGGCAGGTGGTGTCGATATCAGATGGCATCTCCTGTTCAAAATAACCTATCTGCAGGTTTTCGCCCTGCTCTACGGTGCCGGAAAGGGCCGGGATAAGACCCAGGATACTTTTTAAAAGTGTGGTCTTTCCGATTCCGTTAGAGCCTGTCAGAACGATCTTTTCTCCTCTTTCCATGCAGATGTTAAGGGGAGATGAGAGGGGCTCGTCGTAGCCTATAACAAGGTCTTTTGTTTCGAAAAGGACTTTGCCGGGGGTGCGGGCAAGCTTAAAGTTAAATTCAGGCTTCGGTTTTTCCTGCACTTTTTCTATGATATCCATGTTGTCAAGCTTCTTCTGCCTTGACATGGCCATGTTTCTTGTGGCAACTCTGGCTTTGTTTCTTGCGACAAAATCTTTAAGCTGGGCTATCTCCTGCTGCTGTTTGTTGTAGGCCGCCTCGCGCTGCGACTTTTTCATTTCGTAGACTTCGAGGAACTTGTCATAATCTCCCACATATCTGTCGAGGCTGTGGGTGCTTCCGTCCATGTGGTAGATGATATTTACGACGCTGTTTAAAAAGGGGATGTCGTGGGATATCAGAATAAAGGCGTTGTCGTAATTTTGCAGATATGTTTTGAGCCATGATATGTGTTCGGCGTCAAGGTAGTTTGTGGGCTCGTCAAGCAAAAGGATGTCCGGCTTTTCAAGAAGGAGCTTTCCAAGCAGTATTTTTGTTCTCTGCCCTCCGGAAAGTTCGGTGACATCCTTGTCAAGGCCGAGGTCCATAAGGCCGAGCGCTCGCGCTACCTCTTCCACCTTTGCATCTATCATATAAAAATCGCGGTTTGTGAGAAGATCCTGTATGGTGCCGGTCTCCTCCATCAGCGCGTTCATCTCATCTTCCGTCGCCTCGCCCATCTTCATATAAAGATCGTTCATGCGCGCCTCAAGTTCGAACAAAGAATCAAATGCGGACGCAAGGGCGTCTTTTATGGTCATGCCTTCCTTTAATACGGCGTGCTGGTCGAGATATCCAACCTTTACGTTTTTTGCCCACTCTATCTTTCCTTCATCGGGCTTTAGCTTTCCTGTGATGATGTTCATAAATGTGGACTTGCCTTCTCCGTTTGCGCCCACGAGGCCGATGTGTTCGCCGGCAAGCAGCCTGAAGGAAACATCGTCAAATATCGCCCTGTCGCCGAAGCCGTGTGTCAGATGTTCTACGCTTAATATACTCATATTTTCCCTGCCTGTTCTTTTTTTCACGACATTATAACCCATATCGTCTTTTTAATGCAACGTGATTTTTGAGCCAAAATGACACCCGGTATAAGTCCCCGGGTGTCATTTTGTCATATCCTCTTCAGTTTTTCGCATACCGCTTCATATCCCGCTATAAACGCATCCGCGTCTTTGCGGATAAATGCGGTATTTCCTTCTTTTGCGGCAAATTCGTGCTGCTTTGCGCGGCCGCTTAAGGCGGTGAGTCCTATGGTGGCCATGGAGCTTTTGACGGTGTGGGCGTCTATTTCATATGCCTTGATGTCGCCGGCATCGAGGCTCTTTTTCATTCTTTCGGCGCGTTCTTTGCCTTCGGAGGAAATGCTTCTCAGTATCTCGGCGAGGAGTTCTTCATCACCGGCGCAGTAGCCGAGGGCCTTGTCATAATCAAGGCCTTCTACGGACAAAAGCCTGTCTTTTAAGGTACCTGTTGCATTATGCGTATAAGCAGGCGAAAGGTCATGCACTTTTTCCTTTGGCAGATTGTTCTTTACGATCTCTTCAAGGAGGCCGGGGTCGAGGGGCTTGGTGAGGTAATCCGCAAAGCCTGCGTCCATGTACATCTGCCTGCTGCCGGCAACGGCGTTTGCGGTAAGAACTATTACTGTTGTGTCCTTGTTTTGCGAGGCCGCATCGTTTCTTATCATTTGCAGTGTCTCTATGCCGTCGGGTTCGGGCATCATGTGGTCCATGAGGATAAGGTCGTACTTTTTGGCCTTGCACATTTCTGCGGCACGCTTGCCGGAGCTGCAAAGATCCGGCTCTATGTCGTTTCGTTTTAAGAAGAGTTTTACGATGGTAAGGTTTGACTGATTGTCATCAACCGCAAGGATGCTTGCTTCGGGCGCCGTAAAGCTGCAATAGGTATTTGCTGCCTGCCTGTTTTCCCTGCCGCTCATAAAGTCGTTATTTAAAAGCTCGTCCCCTTCATATTTTACGGGTATCCTTACATAGAAGGAGGAACCGGCTCCGTATTCGCTTTCAACGCCGACCTCGCCATTCATGGAATCGGTGATGCTCTTTACTATGGCAAGTCCCAGCCCGGTGCCTTCGATATTTGCATTTTTCTTAAGGTCTGCTCTTGAGAACGCCTCGAAAAGGTGTTCCTGATCTTCCTTTCGTATGCCCTTTCCGGTATCGGTTACGGTAAATTCCAGCTCGTAGCCGCCTTCTGTATAACAGCCGCCAACTTTCAGTGTGACTCTTCCCCTATCCGTGTATTTTACGGCGTTGTTTAGAATATTTACAAGTATCTGCCTTATCCTGAACTCGTCGCTTATGACATTTGCCGGAACATCGCCTACCACCTCTGTTTCAAGTGACAGATCCTTTTCCTCCGCTCTTTCCTTTATGAGGGAGATGACGTCTGTCAGCATGTCGGGCATTGAAAATGCTTCTTCCTTGATCTCGAGTCTGCCGGATTCGATCTTTGTAAAATCGAGCACGTCGTTTACGAGCATCAAGAGCATCTTGCCGGAAGACTTGATGTTTCTTGAATAATCCTCTATCGTCCTGTCCGTGTTTTCGCGAAGGATCATTTCGTTCATGCCGAGAATGGCATTGATGGGTGTTCTGATCTCATGCGACATACTTGCAAGGAACCTTGTCTTTGCCTCGGAAATATCTATGGCGTGCTGCTTTTCCATATTTATCTTCCTCAGGTCGCTGACCTGCTGGATGACTATGAAGGTCAAAAGGAAGCCGAGGCCGATTATCATTGGCACAGTTCCGATAATATATGATACCGCAAGCAAAACTGTCACGAGCTCTATGATGCAGCCCACAAGGAAGCCCAAAAAGCCTATAAAGGTATAACGGTATCCGCCTACATTGCCCTTTATCGCGTCTATTATAAGTATGGCTATTCCGGACACGGAGAGCAGTACGAGCACGACATTTGCAAGTGTTCGCACATTTGAAAACGGCACGATTCCGGTGAAGTGAAGGAACGGCCAGATCGTCGCATTGAGTATCGCTATTATCACGACGACTGTCATGCTTTTTTTGTTTCCGCCGCGCTGCAAGGAGGTAAGGTATGCCCCGAGTGACAACGGGATCATGTTGCAGAAGGTGAAATTAAGAAGGCCGCCGACATGATCCATGCCAAACACAAACTGGAAGAGATATGAATCCGTGATGAGCCATGCCGCTATGATAAAGATGCCGAGCGCGCCGTACATCATGTTTATTCTCTGCCTGTAAAGCACCCTTAAAACGATGCTGACAACAAAGGCCACAAAGGCAAATATCAATATGATGAAGGAAAGGATAAACGGCATGCCGTCGATCTTAAGCAGATGATGGAGCGCCTCCGAGGAATTGCCGATAAAGACTTCCACAAGCTCCTTGTCTATATCCTGAACATTTTCCCTGAGTATGAGTATGTCGCTTCCGGCATCTTCTTCAGTTAACGGAACCGCAAACAAAAATCTTTTGAAGGATCCGCCGGGCAGATTTACATCTCTTTTTTCCACAAAATCCTTGCGGAGCTCGCCGCCGATAAAGACCGAAACATCATTACGTGTCTCCAGGTACAGGTTTTCGCCGTCTTCTATTTTCTGGGGAAACGCGGCCGTAACAGTCTGCTCGGCATCTCCGGTATCCGTAACTGTAACGCCTTCAAGCATCCTTACCTGCCCGGTCTCCGCCACGTCGCTTCTGTTTATCAGCCCGAAAAAAACAAAAACAAAGGCATTAAAGACAAGCATGCTGCACAGGATTATCTTTACTGCCACGATGCTAATGTTAAGAAGCCTTTGTTCTTTGTTCTCTTTCATTTTTTCCGCCTTTCCACACTCCTATCATCAAACCACAGTAACCACATCATCCAATATATAATTGAACAGCGGATAGGATGTATTCTCATTTTCTATATATCCGTTTTTAAGGTCGAATGTTTTTGAAGGGTCGGTGGCGTCCTTGCCGGTGTAATCGCCCTTAAACACAAAGTCAACTTTGTCTTTTTTGAATTTGGCGATGGCTTCGTTCATGGCCTGAACCGTACCGGGGGCAACGGCCCGGGAATTAACATCCACCATTTCGACCCAGCCTTTTTCAAAGCCGGCGGAAACATCGTGTCCGTGTATCTTTCCCGATACCACCGATTCTATGCTGCGGTTTGACATGACCGCTTTTACCGCCGAGAGAACATAAGGTTCCCAGCAGATCCTTGCGGTGACAAGGGATGTTCTTGGTGCGACCTCGGACATGCTTTGGTTAAAGCCGACAAAGTACACGCTATTGCCCTTTTGAGCGGCCTCTTCGCAGGCGATGGCGGGGCCTATGGTATCGGTGTGCTGGGTGATGATTACGCAGCCGTCATCTATCATCTGCTGCGCGGCTTTCTTTTCCTGCGCGTAGCTGCTCCAGGTATGGGTGTAGCTTACACGCATTACGGCTTCGGGCACGACGGATCTTACACCAAGCAGAAAGGCCGTATAGCCGGAAACAAGCTCGGATGTCTCAAAGGCCGCCACGAAACCTACTATGGCCTGGTCCTTTGTTATTACGGAATTGTCGATCATTTCCTTTATTTTGAGGCCTGCGGCGATACCGCTGACATATCTGCCCTGATATGCCTCGCCCTTAAAGGTGTGGTAATTTTCAGGCACGGTCCGGTCGCTCATGTCCATGTAGGAGGTCTGGCAGAATTCCACATTCGGATATTCCGGTGCAAGCTTACTTACGAGCGTGCTGTAGCCGTTAAAGAAGATGATGTCGCAGCCTTTGCCTGCAAGGTCACGCAGTGGCTTTTCCATCTCATCGTCAAGCACGTTGCTGCAGGTAAATATCTCGACTTTTGAGCCGTATTTTTTTTCGAGGGCATCCTTTGCGAGCGAAAAGTTGTAGGTATAGGGGGTGCTTTCGTCGTTGTCGTATATAAAGCCGACTTTCAGCTCATCTTTTCCGCCGGAAAGGTTCATGAATTTAAGCAGGGTCGCCAGGACCGCAAGGATAACCGCGCATGTAAGTGCAGTCACTATATATACTCGTTTCATTTGCTGTCTCCTTTCCCGTCGCCTTCGTCCTTTGCTCCGTCACTTTTTATTTCGGATTCCTGTATCTGCTTGTCTTCCTTCACGCGGCGGGCAAGCTCTTCCTGAGCCTCCTTATCTGCATGCAGGATCTCTTCCCTTTTTACGGCATAGATCTTTTCAAGGTCGATGATCTTTTTGTCGATCAGGCTGAAAAATGCGTCTATTACAGCCGGGTCGAACTGGGCGCCGCGGCCGCGCTTCATTTCCGTAAGCACGTAATCGGTGTCCATATGGTTGCGGTAGACACGGTTTGATGTCATGGCATCAAAGGCATCTGCAACGGCTATGATACGGCCAAAGAGAGGTATCTCGTCACCTTTGAGGCCGTCGGGATAGCCTTTTCCGTCGTAGCGTTCGTGATGGTATCTGGTCCCGTCCACCGCGTGTTCTACAAGGGTAAAGTCCTTTAATATCTCCGCGCCTCTTGTGACGTGGGATTTCATCTGAACATACTCTTCATCGGTCAGTCTGCCGACCTTATTAAGTACGCTGTCCGGAACGCCTATCTTTCCGATGTCGTGCAGCTGTGCGGCCTTTCCAAGTTCTGAGAGCGACTTTCTCTTATGCCACCATTTAAAGCAGTTCATCTCCTGCGCTATAAGCACGGAATATTCGGCAACACGCATGGAATGCTGGTGCGTGCGCACGTCCTTGGCATCGACTGCGTTTGCTATGGCCATTACTGTTTCGTTGGCCATATTCAACTTTATCTGCTGTCTGTTTATCTGTCTTTGAACGACAAGCCATGTAAACCATATGATGAAGAGGGCAAGAAGGATCATGATATAGATCTTAAAGCCCGCCTGTTCGTAAAGCTCGCCTGTTTTTACTATCTCGAAGGTACGCTCCTCCAAAACGCGGTCGCCCGCGCTGTCAAATATTGCAAGGTGGAAAGTGTGCTCGCCCGTCGGAAGATTTACGTATATGATGCTGTTCAGGTTGCTCTGCGGCACAATGTTCCACTGAGTGTCATAACCTTCAAGGTAATACCCGACATTTGGCTCCTGAATGGTGTAATTGAGTATTTCGGGGTTCAGCTCTATTCGGCTTATACCCTGCCCTACAGTTATCACGCCGTTTCTGTCGATCGGCTGCATGACGCCGTCAAGGCTTACCGAGGCAAGCTGCATGCGGTATGATTTCACATCGCTGTTGTATTTTTCTACATCGATTATATATACGCCGGTGTCGCAGGGAAGAAAAAGCTCGCCACGGCCGTTGCTGTAGTTCCATGAGTTTGCGGTAAGTGAAGTACCCAGGCCTCTTCTTGCATCAAGAAGCTCCCATGCTATCTCTCCGCCTTCAACGAGGTCGTCGCGTTCAACGACATATATACCCGCACTCGACATTACAAAGAATGTGTCCTCGTCCTTCGCCCAGATATCATAGTTGTTGAAATACGGAAACTTGTCGAGCACACGCACCCTGCCGTCTTCATCCAGATAGCAAAGGCTGTTGCTGGTTACTATAAACACACCTTCGGATTTGGGGTCCTTGACAGTCCTTAGTATTACGCCGCTGCTAAGGCCTTCGTCCCTTGTGATCATATCGATCACTTCGCCGTCTTTAAGCACGGCTATGCCGTCGCCGTCAGTTCCGGCAAGAATGGTGCCGTCACTTTGCTCAGTGATCGTAAGGATCATGGAATTGATGAGTCCGTCGCTGTTTTTTACAGTCCTTGTGATCTTGTGGTCGTTTATATAACTGATGCCTGTATCTCCTGCTGCAAGGATCGTGCCGTCTAAAAGTCCGGTTACCACTCTTGCGCGGTTTCCGAAGCTTCCGTTTTCGGCATTATATGCCCAGGAATTTCCGTCCGGCGCGTATTCCATAAGGCCGCTGCCATAGGTGCAGACCCACAGATGATCGTTTTCATCCACATACATGCAGCGGATCCTCTTGCCTTCAAGCTCTTTGGTGAGGTCGTTTTCTATTTCCCCGGTACATGCTTTATCTACCACGTCAAGGCCCTTGTCCGTGCCGATATAATAGCTTCCCTGCCATGAAACTATGGCATTTACGACATGTCTTTCCATTCCTATGGAACCGTAAACATCCTTGAAAGGCGACTTTGCAAGGCGCAGAAGCCCCAGCCTTGAGGACGTGAACCAGAGATTTCCCTGATAGTCGTAGAGCATGTTATCGATGGAGTTGTTGAATTCGTTTGTGTTAAGCTTGTGATAGCCCTCAGCATCGATATAGGACACACCGCTGTCGGTGGAAACGAACAGGGTGCCGTCACTTAAATAGTTTATGTTGTTGATGTTGTTGACATCTTCGCATTCGATGGGGTCGGGGTCGTCAAACCGGCCGCTTTCGACATCATAGCAGAAAATGTGATTGGTCGTGCTTCCGACCATAAGCTTTCCGTCGGGCGCAAATGCGACGCAGTTGTACTGCTCGGTTCCTTCTGTAAGCCATGTACTGCTTACTATTTCGCCGCCTTTAAGTATGTAAAGACCTCCGGCGGAGGTGATCGCCGCAACATGGCCTTTTTCATCTGCCGCAACGCTTTCGACATAATTTACTTCCTGCAGGGTATTTACCGCGTCAAGGCCGTTGTTCATGACCAGCACCTGCATGCTGCCGGTGGTTCCCACATAATAATATCCGTCCGATGCGCGGACGATGCTTTTTACCGAATTTGACGGAAGGCCGGATGACTGATCAAGCACATTTACGACCTTTTCGCGGATGACTATGGCAAGCCCGTTGTCGTTTGTGCCTATCCAAAGACGGCCCTCTTCGTCCACATAAAGGCAATTGACATTCTTTACATTTTCGAAGCTGTCTATCCACTTGAATTCGCGGCCGTTGTAGCGGTAGAGCCCGGCATATGTTCCTATCCACAAAACTCCGTCGTTTGTCTGAACAATGTCGTTTGCCTCACCGCAGGGGAGGCCGTTGTTGCTGCTGTAGATGTTTTGAACATAATCGTTGTAATCTACAGTTTCGGCGGATCCGTTCGTTTCCGCTGCGGTTACAGGACGGCCGAGGGCTGACAGGGCGAGGAAAAGCACAAGAGCCGATGCCCCGCCTTTTTTTGCGAACCCGGTATCCTTATAATCACGCCCCTGACGGCGGATCAGGTAGGTTGCATAAACAACGAACACCGTAAGCATCTTATCGGGAAACTCTATGGTCAGCTGCCCGAGCAGACTGCATACGATCCGCGGCGCATCAAGGGTCTGCATGTATTCGAAGACTCCATCCCCCCATACATTTCCGGTGTACCCGTTTGACATTATCATGTTTACGGGCACGGAAACTATAAGGGCCGTGAACATTGAAAGGGATGCAGCCTTCATGAAGCCGTAAAACTGATCGAACCATCTTTTCTTTGAAGCCACGCCTATAATAAGGCCCAAAGCCATTCCGGTGATTGAATATGCTATGGAAAGATTGTTCACCACGCCGTAGGCCAGGTTTCCGGTAAGACCCACTAGGGCTCCGCATATGGGACCGGCTGTGTACGCGCACATGGCGGTTCCGACGGAATCGGCCCAGATCGGCAACTCGAGCCATACCGCGAGCAGCTTCCCGCCTGCATCTACGCCAATGCACATGGCGACAAACAGTATTATTTTCCAGGTTTTCCATTTTTTCATAAGAATTACCTCTCTACCCGAAAGCAGGTCATATTAAACGGTTATGTCAGGGCGCATTCCAAAGCCGGAAATACAGCCTGCATCCGCTTTATATACTTTGACCCCTTTAACATACTATTATACTTTTTCGGAGAGAATATGTAAACAAGAGTTTTGAGAGATTGAAGAAAATCGATACTTCATAGATACCTCAGATGACGGCCATGACTTCCGGATTGCTTCTTGATCTTAGGCAAAAAGAAAAGCCGTACCTAAAGCGGCTTGACAGGCGTTTTAGGTACAGCTTTTGTTCATAATCCAAAAATGTCCTTGAGCTCATACTGACCATCGGTCATTTTGAGACTTTGACCCCGTCCCCGGGTCTCATACTGACCATCGGTCATTTTGAGACTATGACTCCGTCCCCGGGTCTCATTTTTTGTATTCAAGCTGTCTGAGTTTCAGGTCTGTGTTGTAAAAATCCTTGGTGCTGCAGCCGGCTCTGCCGCCGCCGGCACAGGCGCAGGCGCAGGCACAGGCGCAAGCGCATGAACTGTGGGCGCAGGACGATCTGCCGCCGCCGCTTCTTGTTACCACGGTCGTATATCTGTGCGGAACGGGGGCATGGGTAACATGCACGCGCATGTATGTGTTTGGCGAGGATGAAAACTGATAAAGGCCGCTGCTTGTTTTGCGGCGAAGCTCTTTTTCCTCGGCGGGGAGATCCTTGACCTCTATTTTCTCTTCACTCTGTACGAAGCTCGAGCCGCAGTGAGGGCAGTTTTCAGAATCACTTCTAGGGCAACCGCAGGAAGGGCAGTTCTGGTAATAGACGACTTTGGTCCTTATCACCTTGCTCTTTGAAGAAAAGTTCGCGGTGGAGCTGTAGCGGCTTCTTTCCGAGAGGTACCAGCAAAGGAAAACGAAGCCTATGACAATTCCCAGGAAAACGAATATGCCCCAGGGTATGCGGTTATCGCCTTCTTCGATCTTTTTCGAAAGGTCAAAGCCGTAGGCATTGTTATTGTAGGTTACGGAGACAGAGTACTTTCCTCCTTTTTTGAGAGCGGAACGCCACACGAGGTACCCGTCTTCGTTGGTGCATGCGGGTGAAAACGAAAGGACTTTATCGTTCTTCCAGCGGATTACGAGGCTGTCTACCTTTATGTCATCAAACCAGCCGGGGGTAAATTCGTAAACCGTCTCACCGCTTTTAAGCTTGTCTACCTGGTACATGTAGTCCTGGACGAGCTCAAAGGAAAAATCCACTATTTCGCCCTGACGATAGGATCTGTCAAAAGTTATTTTTGCAAAGCATCCTCCGTCGGAAGAATATCTTATTTTTTCTATGTTGCTTGTAAGCGCCTTAAGATCCTCGGCGTGATAATTGGGTACACCTATTTTTACCCAGCTTAAGGGGCCTTCGGAGACTGAGTCCAAAACTTTCCATCTTATATGATAGTTGATATTAAGCCTGGCATCGTCCCTTACATCTATGGTTATCTCATAGTCAAGTATCTCGTCAAGGTCCTTTGCATCCGCATTTTTGCCAAACGCGAATATGAGCATTGAAAGGAGGATCATGAAGAAGATCGTTCTGAAGGTTTTAGTGTGATCAACTGCAATCATTTTTACTTACCTCCCTTTTCCGTTTTATTTGCAGGCAAAGGCTTTGGTCTTCGCAAAGGGCATTCGCAGCGCATAAAGGATGAATACTTTCTTCTTTCCTTGCAGGCTTCGGAGGTCCATATTTTTACCCACGCGTCACTAAGCATGGAACCGAGAGGTTTTCCGGAAAGCCAGCTTTGACAGGGCACGACATTTCCGCCGGGGGTTATGGCCATATTGCTTAGGCAGGCTCCGCAGCTGGGCGTGTTGATCCCTATCTCCTTGCAGAATTTGTCATCGACCCATCCCGGAGATGTAAAGCTTATTTCCATTCCGTTTTCGTGACAGTATTTGACGCTTTCCCTTAATATCTCACGTATCTCCTCGTTTGTGAGCTGCAGCTCTTCCGAGGCCGACTTTGCGGCATTTCCTGTTGTTATGAGGCCGGAACATGTGACGTACATTACACCTTTTGAATGAAGGAATTTCAATGTGTCGACATAGTTGCGGTTAAGCGTGCAGAGCGGTGTATTTATGCTTATGTTTATGCCGGCCTCAAGGGCATTTTCTATGCCCGCAAGCGTATTTGCATAACCCGATGTTCCCACAAGCTCGTTGTGGATCTTTTCGTCAGACGAATAGAATGTTATCTGCATGCTGTCAAGAGATGCTTTTTTCAGCCTTTCGCAGTAATCCTTTGTAAGCTTTACGCCGTTCGTGTTAAGCCTTGTGACGAACCATCTTGCGTATTTGATGAGTTCTATAAGATCGTCTCGCATCGTGGGCTCACCGCCTGTAAAGGTGAGCTGTGGGATAAGCGCTTCCTTGCACTTATCTATTATCGATTTCCACTGTTTTGTGGTAAGCTCCTTTTCGCCTGCCTGTTTCTGGCCGCAGGCATAGCAGTGAACGCAGCTTAAATTGCAGTTCCACTTGCCTTCCTTTGTCATGGCGCTCACCAGAAGATCCATTCTGTGCGGTGCGCGCATATATTCGGCATAATCGCCCATCGAAATATAGGCGATGTCCTCTTCCACCTCTTCTCCTCTTGCGATCTGCGCAAAAGCATTCATGATGCGGAATATATCTTTGCGGAGCCTGCGCCTGCTGACAAAACGAAATACCTTTTTCACATTCGTGCAGGTCGCTTTTATGATATTTTTAACATCCTCGTCCGTAACAGGCTTGCCGCTGTAAACATTTATCTGCTCTATAAGTTCAGACAGAAGAATGCTCCACGAAGAATTTACCGGTATGACATCCTGGCCGTTTATTATTGCAACGCTTGATCCGATCTCCCCTTGTATGGATTTCGGCGGGATGAGATGTATTCTCACCACGCCCGGCCCCTCCGGGTTTAAAGTGGTGTGATGCACCACATTAAAATTCGTTTCGGCGTATTTTTTCATTCTCGCAAATGTTCCCATACAAACTCTCCCTTATATAGTTTTCGTGCTTTGTAAAGCACTTTTTATTACACCTGTTTGGGTTTTATTATACCTGTCCGGGTTTTATTATACCTGTCCGGCGGGAATATGTAAAGACGTCAAAACTCCCTGTCGTAATAATCCGAGCTTTGCTGCAGTTGCTTTTTATACTCTTCTTCCCCAAGCTTCTCGCAAAGAGTCTCTGTTCCCGAGAAAAGATCGGTTCCAAGGCCAAGCCTGTCCCCCTTTATCTGCGCGCCGAGAGCCGAGATCGTTGTCGGAAACATATCAAGTGAAGAAAAGATGCGGTTCCCGGAATTTACGGGCTCTTTTGCGGGATTGATAAAACAGTTGTAGGTCGTCCTGACGTATCCGTCTGCTATATCCGCTCCCACAGCCTTTTCGTTTCCAAGGTGATCGCCTACAAGAACTATTGTCGTATTCTCGTAGAAAGACTGCTCCTGTACCCAGCTTACAAATTCGGCGACCTGACGCGATGCGCAGTCTACCGATGCAAGATAGGCATTATCTATGCTTTCGTCGCAAAGCACACAGCGGTGTCCGCTTTCAAACGAATGCGTATCCATGGTATACATGGTCACAAAGAAGGGTTTGTCGCCTGAGGCGGCTTCGGTTACAAGCTTCTTCGTCACATCAAAGAGCTTCCTGTCTTCTATTCCCCATTTCCAGATATAATCTCCGTCTTCGGATGCATACCCCTTATCTACAATTGCCACGCGGTCATATAGGGTAGAGTCTTCGTATCTGGCGACGTACTGATCGTACATCGAGAATTCGCCTTTGGAGCCTTCGATATATATCTGCCTGTAGCCGTTATCGTGCATGACATCCTCGAGTCTTCTAAAGGAAGGATAATCCTTTGCTGCGCCGATGGGGAAAAGCTTTGTGATGAGCGATATGCCTGTCGTCTGCGCGACGGTCGAGCCTTGCGTATTGGTGATGGACGGCACAAATACCGACGCTCCTCCGAGAAGACCTGTATTTGAAAAGTTTACGCTGTCCTTTGCTGCGGCAAGCTCTGTAAGCTCTGATATGTAATTCATATCCTGAGAGCCGCCCGCCTCTTTTGATGCGTATGTATTCTCCATAGATTCTATGAATATGAAGATAAGGTTCCGTTTGTTTTCAGGGAAGGTGATCACGCTGTCATCGGGCTTAACATAATAGGTCTCATAAATATAAGACTTGCCAAGCTTTTGCTTCATATACTCGGCGAAATTCGTCTGGATGCAGAAAAATGCGCAGCATGCGGCCAGCATTAACAGCGAAAGCACGGCGTGCATCGCCCTTTTTTTGCCGGTCATGGAAAGTGTGTAACGGCCGCCTGCACAGGTGTCTCTTACCGTGACTTTGTCATACAAAATACATTTTACCGGTTTGAGGCAGATATAGCCTGCTATTGTCAGGAAGATCAGTGTGTATTCTGTTCCCTGGATTATATCTTCTACGGCAAGGCCTCCCTTTGCATATCTGATCGTAAACCATATGGCTTCGAATTCCATATTGCCGTATACATTTTTTAAGAACAGCGCAATGGCGAACAAAAAGGATGCAAGCGCGACGATGACGATACAGAAGATCGCCAAGGCTTTTTTGCCTTTTCCTTTGCTCTTTTGCGCGTCAAGCTTCTTTTGCGGTGTAAACATTACGGCCATGTCGCGCAATACGCTTCCTGTTTCGGTCTCTTTTTCCGCGATTTTTCTGCCTATATACAAAAATACCCGCAAGATAAGATAGGTGGCTGCCATACCGATCACCCAAAGGATTACCCAAGCGGGCAGGAATTTTCCGTAAAAGGAATCTGTATATATGCTTTTATTATTCTGATCAAAGAATGCCGGGATAAGCTGGAGCGGCAAAAGCGGCGCTCCAAGGATATATAGCCAATGAATGGATCTGAATACCGAATGTGCAGGCAGGGAAACCGCCATATAAAACAAAAACGATGCGATAAACGGCACTCCCAAAAGAAGCGCCCACCTAAAAGCGTCAAGCCTGCCGTGCCTTACAGGGACGCTGCATGCCGACAGCGCCGTGATGACCGCCGCACCCAAAACGGCAAGCACGATATGTACTGCGCATCGCACCTTTTTTGAATTGTCTGCCGCATTTTTTATCCGGCTGTAAATAAAGAATTCTTTCATGATAGTTCCCATTATTATTTATTCACAAACAATGGAAATTGTACTACAAGGAATAAATCAAGTCAATGCTTTCCGCCGGTGTTTCGCCTTAGGGGGGTGCTTTTAGGCGGCGGATATGATGATTTCTTATTTTCCGCCGTTCGTTTGGACATACTAACTTGCTTTCGCGCGGCGGATATGATGATTTCTTATTTTCCGCCGTTCGTTTGGACATACTAACTTGCTTTCGCGCGGCGGATATGATGATTTCTTATTTTCCGCCGTTCGTTTGGACATACTAAC
>JAEEGF011889601.1_pt1 | contig 14742 bp, 12 predicted proteins | sample 9134171 | NCBI WGS metagenome assembly JAEEGF01 (sample SAMN16246542, study PRJNA631951) | gut metagenome | biome: gut microbiome; feature: rumen; material: AP-attached | host: Bos | place: Iran: Karaj | collected 2018-10 | reverse complement strand
AGCATCGATTCTTGCGAAACGAATTCCTTCGTTCTTGGATTCAAGCTGCTGCATGAAAGGTACATCGATGTTGTGATTCATGATGAAAGCTTCCATCTTCTGAGCTTTGAACATCTTGATGTACTGGCTCTGCTGCTGTTCGTCTGTTACGTAGTAGATAGTACGAGGCTCTTTTTCCTTCTCCTCATCCTTCTTCTCTGCTGCGTCTTTAGCATCTTCTTTTACAGGGTTGCCATTTTCATCAACTATATCTGCTTCAACCTTATTACCTTCTGCATCAACAGCCTCTTCTTTAGCTGCAGCTTCTTCAGCTTCCTTGTTGATCTGAAGAGCCTCAGGAGTTGTAAGATACTTGCCCTCAAGATTCTTGAAGAGGATGAAATCTGTCATCTTCTCGCAGAACTTGTCGTCACGAAGACATCCATATTTGATGAATGGGCTGATATCATCCCAATACTTGTCATAGTTTTCTTTATCAGTCTTGCAAAGACCTGCAAGCTTCTCAGCAACCTTCTTGCTGATGTATTCAGAAATCTTCTTTACAAATCCATCGTTCTGAAGAGCTGATCTTGATACATTAAGAGGAAGATCAGGACAGTCGATAACGCCCTTAAGAAGCATTAAGTATTCAGGAATAACTTCCTTGATGTTATCGGCAATAAATACCTGGTTGTTGTAAAGCTTTATAGTTCCCTCAATTGACTCAAACTCCATGTTGATCTTAGGAAAGTAAAGAATACCCTTTAAGTTGAAAGGATAGTCCATATTGAGGTGAATCCAGAATAAAGGCTCCTTGTAATCACGGAATACCTTTCTGTAAAACTCTTTGTACTCCTCGTCAGTACAATCCTTTGGTGTCTTACCCCAAAGAGGATGTGTGTCGTTAAGAAGCTGAGGTCTTCTCCTAATCTTTAGCTTCTTTTCCTCTTCTTTAGCCTCTTCACCTTCTTTAGCTTCCTTCTTTTCAGGTTCAACAACTTCAATTACGATATCATCATCTTTTTTCTCAGATTCCTTGATTGTCTCTGTGCCTTCTTCATTTTCTTTTGAAAGATAAATTTCGTAAGGCATAAATGAACAATATTTCTCAATTACTTCTCTTGCCTTATATTCGTTACAGAACTCAAGGCAGTCCTCTGAAAGGTGAAGTGTAATAGTTGTTCCAACTTCTTTTTTGTCACCATCTGACATCTCAAAATCAGAACCGCCATCACATGTCCAGTGAACAGATGCAGCATCTGACTTGTAAGAAAGTGTATCGATATCTACTCTTTCAGATACCATAAATGTTGAATAGAATCCAAGACCAAAGTGACCGATGATCTGATCTGCATTTGCCTTGTCTTTATATTTGTTAAGGAAGTCTGTAGCACCTGAAAAGGCTACCTGGTTGATATATTCCTCAACTTCTTCTGAAGTCATACCGATACCATTATCAGTAATCTTGATAGTTTTATCTTTGTCATTAAGTACAACGTCTACACGAGGCTTGAAACCATCTGGAAGTGTGTACTCTCCCATCATATCCATCTTGCGGATCTTGGTAATAGCATCGCAGGCGTTAGAAATTACTTCTCTGTAAAAAATATCATGATCCGAGTAAAGCCATTTCTTTATGATCGGAAACATGTTCTCGCTGTTAATAGAAAGATTTCCCTTTTTTGAAGCCATAATTCTCACTCCTTTTTAGTCAATAATCTAGGTGTTTCCCACCAATTTCAATCTTAAGACCCTATTGGCTAAAAGTCAATAAAAAATTAGCACTCACTTAAAATGAGTGCTAACAGTAATATTTTTATTTATCTGTCATTTACAGAAGTGTAATCTTGTCCGCTCATTGCGTATGCTCTTAAAAAATCCTGTTTCATTTGAGCTTCTTTCTGTAAAACATCCAAAATCTTTGAAAAACTGCTTGGTGCTTCGTCCTTCTTCTCCAAAAGTTTTTTGTAAACATCATCGATTTCCTGGCTAAGCTGCGTAATATTCTGTTGCATGGTCATCATCATGCCAGCCATATTCTTCATTATCTGAACGATGCTCTCAGAGTTTGATTCCACAAAATTGAAAAGCTCACTTTCCGCAACACGAAAGAGCTGAACATCAGAATAAGTAACAATTGTATATATCGCAGGTTTTCTAAGAAGTATCCCAAATTCGCCAAAACAGGCTCCGGGTCCCAGTATTCCCAAAAGAACTTCATTTTCTGTTCCATAACCTGTGTACATCTCGACATTACCTTTGATTATCTTGTACATATCGAGATTAACTTCTCCCTCTTTTAGTATGGTAATACCTTCAGGAACTGTTATTATCTTGTTTTGATTCTTAATAGAATAGGAAGTGATATCTTTGTCTTGATTCATACGAATGCTCCTTAAATCACAACTATTTATTCAGGTTTACGGCCATTTTTCTTCATTATCTGTTTCATAAAAAGAGGCTGAAAAATAAATATGAGAACATATCCTACAATAAAACATATGACAAGCGATGGAATAAACATATTCACAAAAGAAAGCTGTGCCATTCCGCCACTTTGCTTCATAGCCACACTATAAGCCAAGAAAACCATAACAAAAGTCATAAGCGGTGTATAAATAAGATTTGATATCAGACTTTCAAAAAGCCTTCCGGGTAATGTCTCAGGCTTTAATCCTGCTTTTAAACATGCCCCCGGAGTCACTTTACCTATTGGAATAATAAAACCAATACAGATGCTGATCACAGAACTCACCACAAAGCTCATGAGAAAGCCTATAGGAGTGAAATGTCCTGATGAAAGCGTCCCTGTAAGGGAAAGACAAAAACTCATAAGAAGTCCCATTCGAAGTGCCATTTGACGTCCAATTTTTCTCATCTGTTCGTTCATAAGATATCCTCCGTTAGCAAAGCAACCCACACGTCAATACACAATCATTTTATCACATTTACAATCACTAATAATAAATAATATATTAATACTTGGAGAATCAATCACTGGATTAAGCCAGACCTAAATCATGAGCTTTTCTCCAATACATAGTCCGAATAGCTCATTCCGGTATACTTTTTAAAGCACCTGCTAAAGTAGTTGGGATCGGGGATCCCGACTTCCCCTGCAGTCTGGTACATCTTGTACCCCATCTCTGCATAGCGAAGAGCTTTTTTCATACGAAGGTCATTCAAATATTTGGCGAAATTCACGCCTGTATCCGCTTTGAATTTTCTGGACAGATAGCTTGAACTAAAGCCAAAATTCTGAGCTATAAATGTCAGATTAAGCTTTGGGTCAGTAAAATTCTCCTTTACATACTTTTTAATAATTTCGGTTGCATTTACCTCCTCAGGAATCTCGGCGCCGCCTTCCTCAAATTCAGCTTTATCGCTTTTTCTTTCTGAAATATCCGCATCTTCCTCTTCCCTATGCTCATTCCAGAAATCCTTCGCATTATCAAGCTTATCTTTTGCCCTCTCAAGCACCTTGGTAACCTCAGCTCTGACCATAGGCTTGAGCATATAGTCAAATACAGGAAGGCTGACACATTTCCTTGCGTACTCAAACTTATCTATTGCAGTCATGATGATGATGATCAGATTGGGATATCTTGCTGTCGCAACCTCAGTAAACTCAATTCCATCCATAAACGGCATGGAAATATCCACAAAAGCGATATCCGGTCGTATCTCGTCAATTACATTTATGGCCTCAATACCGCTCGCAGCTTCTCCCACAACTTCCATGTTAAGGCTCTCGTAATCAATTGCCGCCTTCATAAGCTTTCTTGCGGACTCTTCATCATCAATGATCATAACCCTATACATTCTGTTCATACCCACACCCCTTTAAAATCACTTATTCCATTAACGCGCGTCCTTCGGAATAATAAACTCGATTTCCGTATACTCTCCTATCTCACTCTTTATGCTGACAATATCTTCTCTACCGGTGTAATACCTGATTCGCTCTATAGTCCCCCACAGACCAAAGCTCTCGGTATCAAGCCCCTCTTTGTCCTTTCTTCCCGGTAAAAGAATCTGCTCTATCCTTTCCTTACTCATTCCAATACCGGTATCCAGAACAGTCAAATGCAAATCCCCATCTATGAGTCTGCTTGTTATCTTGATTTTTCCCCTTTCGCCCTTCTGACGAATACCATGATAAATACTGTTTTCAACAAGAGGCTGCAAGATCAGCTTGGGAACCACAAATTCAAGGGTATCCTCTTCTATATCATATTCATCCTCCAGAATGTCCCCATATCGCAATTTCTGAAGGGAAAGATAATCCTTAACTATCCACATTTCCCTCGAAAGCGGGATTGCCCTGTCCCCTTTACTTAAGAAGTTTCGATAAAAACTTCCCAGCGTTTCCAGTGCATCATGAACATTGCTTGCCCCCGCATCCAGAGCCAGAAAGCCTATAGTCTCAATTGAATTATAAAGAAAATGCGGCTTTATCTGTTCCTGCAAAACTCTCATTTCCGCTCGCTGAAGAGTCTTTTCTTTTTCCATGAGCGTGCCTATCAGTTCGTTTACATGGTCGATCATGTTATTGTAATCACCCTGAAGCATGTTAAATTCGCTAAAGGGAACATCTACATCCACCTTCTTAAGCTCGCCTTCCTGCCTGTTCTTTTCCATGGAACCGGACAATTCAAACACCGGGTCAGTAACATTTTTACGAATGAAAAGACCTACATAAAAAGCCAGTATCATGAACACAACCAGCAGAAACAGCAGAATATACAACATTCTAAACGGTATTCCTTCTGTTCCGTATGGAGAGACCCTGAATATCAAAATGGGCAGTCCTGTTACCCTGCATCCTGATAAAAGAAATCTCTTTCCCCCAAGCCTTATCTCTTTATGTTTTATTCCTTCTGACCAGGAAGCGCCATCGTAATAATCCACGTATGCCCTGTTACCCGCAAGATATGTCCCATCAGAACCAAGAATGCAGATGTTGTTATACCCGAGTCTTGTGAGCATTCGTTCATACACGCTGGTGGATATATTCATCATAAGAATGCCGGTTCTCTTTTGAGAATCAATATCATAGATAGCTCTTCCTATAGTTACAACCGGCCTACCATCGTTCTTACAGGCAATCCCATTACTATTAAGACTTACCACAGCTCGTCCCTTGCAGTTGTAGATATCTCCCTTCCAGTCATCGCTGTTCATAAGTCCATAGTCATATTCATAGGTAAATCTGTTAGTGGCTACCATGATCAGATCTTCTCTGAAGATCATTACAGAATCCACACCTTCTGTAACATTAAGGATATCCATGATGCCGTATCTTGCATCATTTATCATACTGATATCTACAGACAGCATCCTTGCCCTTAAGAAAGTCAGAACTCTGTTATCTATCATGATAAGTCTTGATAAAGAGGTATATTTTTGAATATCGGAACTGATATTACTTGATAATGTCTTAAGCACATTTTCAGAATCTCTGATTGCATAGTCTTTTTGCTCCTGCCTTGTAATAACATATGTAGACAAGGCAAAAACAACTGTAGCAACCAAAACCATGCCCAGAATAAGCTTTTTTAAGCTGGATGAGAGCGTATTAAGTTTACTGCCCTTCCCTTTTTTGATTAACGTCATGTTCCCCAACATCCCCGTTATCCCCAAATTCAATACCTAACTCAATTATACAGCAATGCTAAATAAAAATCAGTAAACAACAAAAGTGCATACATCAATAACTGGTGTATGCGCCTTGTATTAATTCTTATTAAGTTTATGCAGTTCACTTGTTTCAATTACTACAAGCAAAGTAGTATCTGATGTAAGCTTTCTTTGTGGATCAATGAAGCTCCAAGGGATGTGACTGTCTTTGACAGCAACTACGTTGAGTTTATATTTCTTTCTGAGTTCAAGCTCTAAGAGGCTCTTACCAATCCAGCTTTCTCTTGGCTTAATTTCAACCATGGAGAGATTGTCATCTACCTGGAAGTAATCCATAAATGTGTCAGAGATGAGAATTCTTGCAGACTGTATTCCACCGAAATCTTCTGGGATGATTACCTTGTCAGCACCGACTTTCTTAAGAATAGAGGACATTCTTTCTGATGAACTCTTTGCTACTACGAGCGGTACACCAAGCTCTTTTGCAACAGCAACGACCATGATGCTGGCTGAAAGGTTTCGGCCCATGGCGCAGACTACAATATCCATGTTTTTTAGATCAAGGGCTTTGATCTCTTCCTCGTTTTCAAAATCTGCGACAACGGCAACCGTTGAAAAATCGGACATCTCTTTTACTAAATCCTCGTCCTTGTCTGCTACAAGAACCTCTGCTCCCATATCGTAAAGACTTTTAGCAAGACTGATTCCATATCTTCCTAATCCTAAAATTGCAACTGACTTCTTCATTTCGTCTCCTTTATCCTACGTAAAATTTTCCTTCAATGTACTTTGCTGAATTGTTTGTGGGTTTTCTTTTGGCAAAAAAGATTGCCATGGAAATAGGACCAATTCTTCCAAGGTACATTGAAATAATTATGATGATGCGTCCCAATACATTTAAAGTTCCTGTTATATCTCTTGAAAGACCTACTGTTGCAGAGGCACTTATAACTTCAAACAGTGCATCGACAACTGAAACGGATGGATTGGTTGCCATCAGTAAAAGTGTCATGAATATGACTGTAAAAGTACTGACAGAAACAATGACAGAGGCCTTTCGCATGAGGTCATCTGATATTCTTCTGTTGAAGACTATATTTTTGCTGTCTCCCTGTATATAAGAAATGATGTTAGCTGATGCCAAAAAGAAAGTTACAGTCTTGATTCCGCCTGCAGTTCCAACAGGTGATCCGCCTATAAACATCAGTAAAAAGGCTACTATGCAGGAAATATCTGTCATTGATTTCTGAGAAAAGCTTGCAAATCCTGCGGTTCTAAGGGTGATGGATTCAAAAAAGCTATTAATTATCTTATCTCCCAAAGACATATTTCCAATAGTCTCTGCGTTATTATATTCAAAAAAGAATATTGTTATTGTTCCGAAGATGATAAGAGATAATGTCATAGTAAGAACCAGTTTGGTGTGTTCTGAAAAATGACTCCAAATCTGACGGGGGGTGTAACGTTTTTTAACACCATCTATAAGGCCTTCATTAAGATCGAACCATACCACATATCCAAGACCGCCCAGAACAATTAGTGTCATGGTGGTCAAAAGAACCAGGTAATCAGAATTAAATACCCCCATGCTTGTTGGTCCTACAATATCCATTCCGGCATTGCAAAAGGCTGATATTGAATTGAATACTGAAGCCCAAATGCCTTTTTTTGTTCCCAGTAAAGGAATAAATCTTATGGAATAAAGCACTGCACCAATAAGCTCAACAATGAAAGTTCCACGTATTATTCTCACAAGTATTCTAAGTACACCTGAACGTTCATTTAAGTTCAAAGCATCTTTTAACATAATTCTTTCTCTTATGGTAAATTTACGCTTAGTCAAAAGCATGAACAAGGATGCAACAGTGATAATTCCAAGTCCTCCGACCTGAGCAAGAATCAATATGACAGCCTGACCGAAAACGCTCCAGTGACTATAGGTATCAACTACTATAAGACCTGTAACGCAAACTGATGTAGTTGCTGTAAAAAGAGCTGTCAAAATATCAGTGGTTTCTCCTGAAACAGTCGCTATCGGCAACATCAAAAGAATTGTTCCTATAATAATGGCACCCAAAAAACTTAGTGGTATCAGGTGCTCTGAAGAAATACTCCATTTTTTCAAAAAGCGATCCTCCAAAAATAAATATTGTCACACAGTTCAACATTATACTTCACGCAGAAAAAGCAAACAAGATTGCCTGTAAAAGCTATGTATTCTTGAATGATTCACGGCAAACGCTATGCATTAGTTCACTATTACTATAAAAAAAAGAAGCCCCGAGTCGCAACTCAAGGCTTCTTCCGAATTTCTTTTTTGTACTCACCAAAAACTTCATCCCTTCACCGCACCGGCAATGAAGCTTGCCTGTATCTTACCGCTTAAGAAAATGTAGAATATAAGCGTAGGGAATGTAGCGATTACAAGAGCAGCTCCGATCGGGCCCCAATCTGTTGTATGCTGACCTGAAAGAGCTTTGATACCTACAGGAAGTGTTCTGTGAACTGAATCTGAAATAAATACGTTGGCAAACATGAACTCATTCCAGCACTGCAGGTAGGAATATACTCCGACTGTTGATACAGCAGGCTTCATAAGTGGAAGGATTATCTTAAAAAATGTTCCGAAAAGTCCGCATCCGTCAATTCTTGCCGCCTCATCCAGTGCTGTAGGAATCTCCGACATAAAGCCTGTGCAGATAAGGATTGCCATGGATAAAGCAAATGCAGAATACGGAACTATCAGCGTCGAGTACTTGTTCAGCCAGTGAAGTTTGGACAGTACAACGTAAACCGGTACAATCGAAGCCTGAATGGGAATAGTTAGTCCCAGCATAAAAAATGCATTGGCAATACCGCTGAATTTCCATCTGATTCTTGTGATAGCGTAACATGCCATCATTGCTGCCATAAGTGATATTCCAATGGCAAGTGTTGTTACAAGTAAGCTGTTAAAAAAGTACAGCCCCATGTTTCCTGTGTTCATGGCACTTGAATAGTTAGACCAGAGCCAGTGCTTGGGCAGTCCTATAACATTACTTCCAAATATCTCTTCGTTAGATTTCAGAGAAAACGTAAACATGAAATAAATAGGAAAAATGTTGATTATAGCCCATATAACCAGGAAAATATTTGATATAACCTTAAGATAAGGTTTTTCTTCCTTAAGTGTATAACTTTCCATATTTAATCATCCTTTTCTTTAAATGCTGCAGTTATCAGAAGCGCAAAAGCAAAGCACAGAATAATAAGCATTACTGAAATTGTGCTTCCCATTCCATATCTGTTCCTGAGGAATAGCATGTTTTCAAGAAGTGTACTTGGAACTTCCGTAGACTGGAACGGTCCGCCTTCCGTAAGGATTCTGACAAGGTCGTAGGTCTTAAGAGATCCGGTAACAGCAAAGATTACGCTTACTCTTATGATGGGCTTGATGATAGGAATAACAACGTACCTGTCTACCTGCCATTTAGTTGCGCCGTCAAGCATCGCTGCTTCTCTAAGGTCAATATTTACTCCCTTTACTCCCGCATACATTAGCAGCATATGATAGCCAACATACTGCCAAACTGTTGGAACAATGATACTTCCAAGCGCAGTCTTTACATCTCCTACCCAAACATGTTTCCACTGACTAAGGTTTACAGCATCAAGAAATCTATTTAAAAGGCCATAATCCGGGTTATAGATTTTAAGCCAAAGCTGACCTATTACAACCGTAGAAATGAGAACCGGCATAAAGAAAATTGATAGGAAGGTTCTTTCTCTTCTGGCTCCTCTTCCCAGAAGCAGTGCCAGCAAAAGAGCCAGCGGCAACTGTACAAAAACGGAAAAGAATGCCAAAATAAGTGAATTTTTAAGTGCCGTTATAAACTTGATGGAACCATTGGTAAATAACTCTATATAGTTGTTAAATCCGATGAATGTGCCTTCTGTAAAGCCATTCCAATCGTACAAACTCCTGTAGACCGAAACTGCTATAGGAGCAATAAGAATACTTATAAAAAGAAGCAGACCGGGAAGCAAAAATACAAAGATCGTCAAACCTTTTTTTATTTCCTTCATTCTTCTTTCCCTAGCTGCATTATTGTCTTTTTCCATTCAAACTCCTTCCCCTCCCCTATACTTCGTAAAAAGGTCCTTCCTGTCGGAAGTACGGGAAGGACCTTTTAGCATTAAACCAGTTTATGAAACATTACTGAATATCTTTTGCAAGACCTTCAATAAACTGTTTTCCGTCGAGGAGGCATCCATAAACCTGATCAACATATGAAAGGTAAGTGTTTGCTGAATCAGCACTCATAGCTGTATCGCCGAAAAGAACCATTGTGTCAGCTCCTGCAACGATTCCTGCTACAGTCTGTGTAAGCTCGTTTACAGTACTTGTGTCACCATAAGGTGTCCATGCCGGAAGTCCGCAACCATCAAGATATCCATAGTGGCAGATAAGCTTTCCAAGTTCGAATGCATAATCAGCTGCTTTTTCTGCGTTTGGTGAAGATGCTGCAACTGCAAGTGTGTCTGAAGGTCCACCGATGAGCTGTCCAAGTTTAGCCTTGTCAGCGTTGATAACAGGGAACTCACCAACTTTTACCTTAGGGAAGAACTCAGCATTTGCTGCAAAGTCTGCGCAGTTCCATGTACCATTCATGTAGAATGCATACTTGCCTGCCATGAAGTTGTTCTTAACTTCGTCGTTTGTAAGACCGATTCCTGAAGGATCGAAGTAACCATTATTTACAAGACCCTGGAATGTATCTACAGCGTCAGCTACGTCCTGGTTATTCCATGTAGCTCTGCCAAGGAAGATGTCATTAAGAGTGTCAGCGCCTGCGCTCTTTTCGATTACAGACTCAAGATACTCGGTTACGCACCATGTTTCCTTACCTGCACATCCGAAAGGAATGATTCCCTTTGCCTTAAGAGCATCACAGCAAGCGATGAACTCTTCGTATGTTCCCGGGATTTCTTCGTAACCAACTTCCTTAAGAAGTTCCATATTTGCAAAAAGACCAACGATGTTCATAGTTGTAGGAACACCATAGTGTTTTCCGTTATAAGTTGTATTTCCAAGCATAACTTCAGGAAGCTCTGACTTATAATTCTGATAAGCATCATCAAGACAATATACCTTGCCTGCATCTACGAAATCACCAAGGAATGCGCAAGACCATGTGAAGAAGATATCTGGCATTTCATTAGCTGAAACAGCAGCTTTGATCTTTGTCTTATAAGACTGGTTCTCAAATGCTTCCCATGTGAAATTAACTTCAGGATGATTAGCCTGCATATCAGCGATAGCTGCCTCATAAGCATGACGGTTAGAGTCACTCTCTGTAGCTATACACCACATGTTAAGGTTAATTGTCTCGCCTGAGCCTGCATCTGCTGTTGCAGTCTCTTCCTTCTTTGGCTCTTCCGCCTTGGTCTCAGCAGGTGCTTCCTGTTTTGCCGGCTCACTTGCAGTTGTATCTGCCGGAGCTGTCGGCTGTGTGCTGCCACATCCAAAGAGTGACAATGTCATTAATCCTGCCATAACTGTTGAAACAATACGTTTCTTTTGCATTTCATACCTCCCTTTATTAAGTTTTGGTTTAGCAGCATTATGCTGCCGGTTACTTTATCTTAAGCGCATGCAGCTTTAGATTCTTACTTAAGCTTTCATATCAGCTCTGAGTCTCTACCATCGGCCATGGATATGCCACCGTAAGCTTATTTCCATCCAGTTCATAATAAAGATATGCATCCTCTATCGGATCGTCGTACATAAGCTTTATGCAGGAATTTGCCTCATCTACCGTATAGTGACCAAAAAATATGTTTTCCTCACTAAACTTCCCGTCCTCTGTAAACTGATAAGACCATCCGTTATCCTGAGTCCATATTCCGGTTATTCCATCACCGGTCTTGGTTCCCGAATACTCATAAGTAGATTCTTCGTAGAGAAGCATAGTGTTTCCTTCCATCTCATAGCGTATCTTTTCCTGAGCTCCGCTCTCATCTAAAAGACTTATATATGAATCATCCTTTGTATAAGAGTACTTTTCACCTTTATATATAGCCTCTCCATCATCATATAAAGAGAGCACTTCTTCCTTGGGTTCATGCATGTAAGCCCAGCTTTCTGTTTTTTCAGCAGTTTTACCACAGCCAAAAAGCATAGGCGATAGACATAACAAAGATAATGCAACAAGAAAATATTTAGATTTCTTCATACACCCCGTCCTTCCCTTCATAATACAAATATAAATGATTATTTTGTCATAATTAATGTAAATCTTTTACTTTATTAAGCACATTTTTTACCATTTAGACAAAAAAATCCCACAGAACAATTTCTTGTCTGTGGGTTTTGCACTATTTTCTAAAATATTTTTGATATATCACCATCAAATTTGCTGTAGAAACTTCATCATCGGAAATCAGTGTAACAGAATTCCACAATTTCTCATTGAGTCGTTTATTTAGCGTAGCTACAAACGCATCATATTGCTGCCCAAAAACCTCTCTTTTTCTCTGGGCCACAATCTTTTCCTTGTTGGCCTGCGTCTCTTCCCTGTTGAAGGTCGTAATACATTTGATGATCACATATCCTTCTGAGGTTTCAATTATCTTGCTGACTTCTCCGGTTCCGAGGTTAAAAGCCGTCTCATCATATACGGCTTCTGTATCTCCCTTACCAAAAGAGATTGTTCCCTCGCCGGCTTCATTGTACTCAGCCATGAGCTCTTCAAAGCTTTTGCCATTGTTTAGCTCACTTACAATTGATCTCATCTTTCTGTAAACAGTGTCTTTTTCCGAATCATCATATGCAACCCGCTCACCGCTTGCATCAAGCGTGTAGGTTTTCAAAAGAATCTGTTCTACAGTTATGGTTCTGGCTTCATCATCACTTATTTCAGGATTAATATCTCTGATAATGTAGTCATAAAGCTTGTCTGCCAAGGCTCTTTCTTCATAGATTCCCTGAATCTCTTCTGCGGTAACATTGTTCATGGCAGCTATATCAGTCTCATAAAGAGAAGCATAATACTCTTCAGCCGCCTGTCTTGCAAGATTTATCTCTGAATCATCCAGTTCAATCCCATTTTCTTTTGCCAAAAGATTCATCGCCTTTATCTGCGCAATCTTCGCAAGAACTGATTCTTTTAGCCTGTCCTCGACAGTACCTGCATCAGTATTTTTCTCCCATATCTCACTGCCAAAGCTCTGCTCGTAACCTTCCTGAGTATTTACAAGATAAACAAGCGCCTCCGTCAGAGAACAGCTTTTATCCTCAATTGTAAATACTTCGTCGTTTCGAAAGCCGGTGGTAAAAACAAATCTCATGTCAGAAAGCTTTGTCTCACATCCTGTAAGAGAAAACGCAAGTAATAAGCTTAATAAGATGGCACCTATATTAAATTTGCTGTGTAGTTTTTTTATGTCATTAACCATCTTGTTGTATCTTTTCTTTTATCCCAGAGTCTTGATGATGCTGCGTGCTACAGAAATACCGTTTGCACTTGCCTGCTGAAGACCTCTTGTAACTCCTGCGCCATCACCGATTGCACGAAGTCCCTTTACGCTGGTCTCGAAATCCTTGTTGACGATAACCTTATTGGAATAGAATTTAACTTCTACTCCGTAAAGAAGTGTCTCATCAGAAGCAAGTCCAGGAGTAACCTTATCAAGAGCCTGGATCATCTCATCAAGGTCAACCATGATTCTATGTGGGAATACCAGAGAAAGATCTCCCGGAACCGCATCCTTAAGTGTAGGAATCAGGTTATTTCTGCAAAGTCTTTCTTCTGTTGTTCTACGTCCTCTCTTGAAATCGCCGTAGGTCTGAACAAGAATCTTGCCTCCGCAAAGCATATTTGAAAGCTCTGCAATCTTTTTACCATATTCAATAGGTGTCTTGAAAGGCTTTGTAAAGTTCTTGGATACCAAAAGAGCAAAGTTTGTATTATTTGTCTTAAATTCTTTTCCCTTATAGGCATGACCGTTAACTACTGCAAGACCACCCTCATAGTACTCTGTTGCAACCTCTCCTGATGGGTTTGTGCAGAAAGTTCTTACCTTGTCATCAAAAGTAGGTGTGTGATAGATAAGCTTTGCCTCATAGAGGTTCTCGTTAAGGAACTGCATTACTTCATCACGAACCTCAACACGCACGCCTACGTCAACTGTTCCGGGCTTAGTCTCAATTCCGATTTCTTCGCACTTATCTTTGAACCAGTCAGCACCTTCTCTTCCAACTGCACTGACTATTTCTTTGGCGCTATATACTTCGCCCTTGTCAGTCTTTACACCGGTAGCAGTACCATTCTCCACTATGATGTCTGTAACCATTGTGTTGAACTCAATCTCAACACCCTTATTCAGAATATCCTGCTGAAGCTTACTGTAAATCTTATATCCTTCTTCAGTTCCGAGGTGTCTTATAGGACATTCAACAAGCTTTAAGTTGGCATTGATAGCCTTTCTGCGGATCTCTCTGATCTCTGCTTCCTTATCAACACCATAAACACTCTTATCAGCACCGAATTTAAGATAAATTTCGTCTGACTCATGAATAAGCTCAGTAGCCTTGTCATATCCCAAAATTTCAGGAAGTGTTCCTCCTACATCAGGTGAAAGAGAAAGCTTACCGTCAGAAAAAGCTCCTGCTCCTGCAAATCCCGTAGTAATAGAGCAAGGCTTACATCCTGCGCAAGTCTTTGTCACTCTCTTTGGACAGTTTCTCTTTTCTATAGAACGTCCCTTCTCTATCATCAGCACCTTTAAGTCAGGTCTCTTTTCCATAAGCTCATAAGCGCAGAATATACCACCAGGGCCTGCACCGATAATAATAACATCAAATTCTTTTGCCATAAGAAAATCACTCCTATCTAAAAAATAAATCTTAAGCAATTTATTATAACATTAAATCATCCCAAGATGTAAAAAATCCCTGTCTCGCACATTACCATTCCCAAATTGCGGTAATATACAAGGCAGGGATTATATGACATCTTGAATCAAAGATTCAAGATGCAAGCAAATAAGCCATTCCAAAGCGACTTCGTCGCAGGGCCTATTTGCCACCTGAATCATATTCTCACGAAACCCGCAGTAAATGCGTGTTTCTGTAATTTCATC
>JAEEGF010627002.1_pt1 | contig 14742 bp, 11 predicted proteins | sample 9134171 | NCBI WGS metagenome assembly JAEEGF01 (sample SAMN16246542, study PRJNA631951) | gut metagenome | biome: gut microbiome; feature: rumen; material: AP-attached | host: Bos | place: Iran: Karaj | collected 2018-10 | reverse complement strand
ATGTTATTCGTGGGATAAACTGTACATTTTTATTTTCCATTTTTTGATCATTTATGTATTGACATTTACATTTGCCCGCCGCAGCTTGCTTTATGCTTCCGTAAATGCTCTTTTTCGGCGAGCTATTTGGATGTTTTCCTGTATTTGCCACTCTTCTATCATGAGTGTCACACACTGCTATCAGAAGTATCACACACTACTATCGGAAGTATCTATAACGATGATGGAAGGGTCAAAAGTCCGACTCGGTGGGGGACATAGGCAAAAGAGCACAATATTTTGCGATTTTTCACCACGGAGTCGAGACCAACCTATCTCAAGTGCCCTTGCACGCAGAGATTGGTGCTCTGTGCTCGATGGAGTGCTTGGTTTAACATAAGCAAAAATTGTGCATTTTGCCGATATTATCCACCGAGTCGGACTTTTGCCCCTCTTATCATAACAATTGTTTCAGCGATAAGACCGGAAGGTGCATGATATAGCTTTTGTATGTGGAGCGTAGTGAAGCCAAATGGCCAAGTGAGCTGTAAATAGTAACGATGTTGCGATGGTCACAGTCACTATGTTTTTATCATAATTCAAATATGGTATACTTTTAGATGTAGCCATATCAGATAGCCGGAAATACTATTACGGACATGAAATTACATCACATCTGATCATATTTATACTGACAGCAATCTTGTCAGAATATATCACGGGCTCAGTATTCAAACAGATGAATATCAGCAATATAATTATCACAAAAACAACATGAACCAAGAAAGGAGCAAAAATGCAGGAAAAAAATATTCTGGGACTTATTGATCACACACTGTTACAGGCAGATGCAACATGGGAGGGAATCGTTGCACTTTGCGACGAAGCAGTAAAATATGGTACTGCTACTGTATGCATACCTCCGACATATCTTAAGAGAGTACACGACAAGTATGGCGATAGCCTTAAGCTCTGTACTGTTATCGGATTCCCTCTGGGATACAGCTGCGCTGCTTCAAAAGTTGTTGAGGCAAAAGAAGCTATTAAAGACGGAGCATCGGAGATTGATACTGTAGTAAATATCAGCGATGTTAAGAACGGACGATTTGACGAAGTCAAAAAAGAGCTTGAGATGATCCGCGAGGCCTGCGGTGACAAGCTGTTGAAAGTTATCATCGAAACATGCTATCTCACAGAAACTGAAAAGATCGAGCTCTGCAAGATCGTAACAGATGTAAAGGCTGACTATATCAAGACATCTACAGGCTTTGGATCAGCAGGTGCTACTCTTGAGGATATTGAACTCTTCAAGAAGAACATCGGCCCTGATGTTAAGATCAAGGCTGCCGGTGGCATCCGTACCATAGAGGACGCCCTGGCATATGCAGAAGCCGGATGCAGCCGTATCGGTTCTTCAAAAGTTGCCCCTCTGATTGCAGCCAAGTATAATCTCTGATCTGCAGACAAGTACATACATGATCTGCAGACAAGTGCATTCTCTGATCTGTAGGCAAGTATATCCATGATCTGCAGGTAAGTACATCAATAGAATGCAGTTACATACATCCATGATTGCAATCTCTCATCTGCAGACAAGCATTGCCGTGGTCTACAAGCAATTGCATCAAAAGTATGCAGTTAAATACATCCATGATTGCAAACTATTGCAATCTCTCATCTGCAGACAAGCATTGCCGTGGTCTACAAGCAATTGCATCAAAAGTATGCAGTTAAATACATCCATGATTGCAAACTATTGCAATCTCTCATCTACAGACAAGCATTGTCATGACCTGCAAGCAAGTGCATCAAAAGTAAGCAGTTAAATACATCCATGATTGCAGGCAATCACATTCTATGACCGTGGCAAAATGCTACCTCTGCTCCACCGGCCAGGTTTCAATTTGTCTTATCGGCAAATGATTGTCTTACCGGCAAATGATCAGTTTCAAAAAGATAAGCCTCAGGAAATGTCTAAATCTCCTAAGGCTTATTTTTTCTGTTTAGTTACATGAATGCACAATGACTTCGACCGGCAGACAATACAGCAATTAGCTAAACCGATCATATGAAGAGATGGTCAAAAGTCCGACTTATTGGGCTTTTGACCCTGCATCATTATATTTTGCCTGTTACAGGTAAGTTCACAATTTGCTCTGATACAGTCGATATGGCTACGTCTACTTAAATGACGTATTGCTAATCCTATCGCTCATCCATTGGAACATACTCTTTGCGAGGTTCGATTGCCATATAGGCTGGACGGATGATTTTGCCGTTGTTGGCCAACTCTTCCATTCTGTGAGCGCTCCAGCCTACGATCCTGGCGATGGCGAAGATTGTGGGATAGAGGATCTCAGGCAGATCAAGCATTCTGTAAACAAAGCCTGAGTAGAAGTCAACGTTGGCGCTGACGCCCTTATACATGGTGCGCTCGCCGCTGATGATCTGAGGTGAGAGCCTCTCTACCATCTCATAGAGAGCCAGCTCATCTTCTTTTCCCTTTTCTACAGCCAGCTTCTCAACAAATCCCTTTAAGATCATGGCTCTTGGATCGGACTTGGAATAAATGGCATGGCCGATACCATAGATGAGTCCGGACCTGTCGAAGGCCTCCTTGTTGAGGATCCTGTCAAGATATGCCTTGACTTCATCCTCATCCTTCCAATCCTTAACATTGTCCTCAATGTCGTCCATCATGTGGACCACCTTGATGTTGGCGCCGCCGTGGCGGGGACCCTTCAGAGATCCGATAGCTGCTGCTATTACGGAATAGGTATCTGTCATGGACGAGCTCACAACATGGGTTGTGAAGGATGAATTGTTACCGCCGCCATGCTCCATGTGAAGCACAAGACAGATATCCAGAAGCTTGGCCTCAAGCTCCGTGTACTTGCTGTCAGGTCTGAGCAGATGAAGGATGGTCTCAGCTGTTGACAGTTCCTCCTTTGGCGGATGGATGATGAGGGAATTGCCCTCGTGATAATGGTTGTATGCATGATACCCGTAGATTGCCAGCAGCGGGAACATGCTTATGAGCTGCAGTGACTGACGAAGAACATTTGGCAGGGATACATCATCTGCCAGATCGTCATATGAGTATAATGTCAGCACACTTCTCGCCAGAGTATTCATCATGTCACGGCTGGGAGCCTTCATGATCACGTCTCTTACAAAACTGGGCGGGAGTGATTTATAGATGCCAAGGAGTTTCTCAAACTCGAACAGCTCCTTGCCGGTAGGGAGCTTATCAAAAAGCAGCAGATATGCGCTCTCCTCAAAGGCGAACCTGCTCTCCCTGGATGCCGATTCTATCAGGTCGTGAACATCATATCCCCTGAAATACAGTTCTCCGTCTGCCGGCATCTCCTTGCCGTCCACCACCTTTTTGGCGATGATCTCGGAGATCCTGGTAAGGCCTGTGAGTACGCCCTTTCCGTTCAGGTCACGAAGCCCTCTCTTGACATCATATTTGATAAAAAGATCATTCTCAATAAGGTCAGCTTCTTTTGAAAGCTTTGAAAGTTCCACAATTTCCGGTGTGTTTTCCGAGTAATATCCCTTGCCTAAGTCCATACGCACCTCCAGATTGATATATGTATTATTGATCAGATAATCAAGAGTCAGGATTTTACGATCTTACCCGGCAATATGTACATCCCCTGTGCACTCTTAACATTTTTGCCGGGTACATCAGCTCTGCCCCTTAATCTTCAGATCTTTAAAAAATTCTTTACTGCACTCTCCATCTCTGTCTTATCAACTACAGTATTGTGTCTTATCTCAGCATTCCTGATGGATTCCACTGCTTCCGGAATTGCAACACCGGAAACTTCGCAAAGCTCATCGGCGAGGGCAAAGTCGTCCTTGCTGTCATCGCCCTTCCCCAGAGCATTCATAACACTTCTGGTGAACTTGTAAGGGCTGGCTGTGGATGCGATCACGGTTACTTTAGTATCACCGGTCTCCTCTTTGTACTTGTTGTAGACGCAGGCGGCCACAGCGGTGTGGGTATCAATGAGATACCCTGTGTCTTCAAAGAGATTCTTAATAGTCGCAAATGTCTCTTCCTCAGTGGCATATCCGCCGTAGAAATCCACAAGTCCCTTTCTCATGGAGTCCGTGATGTCGTACTTGCCAACGCTGGTAAGTTTGCCCATAAGCTCGGCATTCTTGGCAGCATCATCTCCTGCAATGTGGTAGATGAGCCTCTCTAAGTTTGAAGAGATCAGAATATCCATGGAAGGTGAGCTTGTAAGCACAAAATCCCTGTTCCTGTCATACTCTCCTGTTCCGAAGAAATCAAAGAGAACCTTGTTGGAGTTTGATGCGCAGATCAGCCTGTCGATGGGTACTCCCATGTTCTTGGCATAATATGCAGCAAGGATATTGCCGAAGTTGCCTGTGGGAACAACGACGTTTATCTTGTCGCCATCAGCAATCCTGTTCTCCTTAAGAAGTCTTGTATAAGAATAAACATAGTATACGATCTGAGGCACCAGCCTTCCGATGTTGATGGAATTGGCGGATGAGAACTGGAAGCCCTTGCTGTTCATCAGCTCTTTCAGCTCAGGATCGGTAAAGATCTTCTTAACCCCGTTCTGGGCATCGTCAAAGTTGCCCTCTATACCGATAACGCAGGTATTGTCACCCTTTTGGGTCACCATCTGCTGCTCCTGGATGGGGCTGACGCCGTGTTTTGGGTAAAAGACTATTATCCTGGTTCCGGGTACATCTGCAAATCCGGCCAGAGCAGCCTTGCCTGTATCTCCGCTGGTGGCGGTCAGGATGACGATCTCATTTTTGGCATTATTCTTTTTTGCTGCTGTTGTCATGAGGTATGGCAGAATTGAAAGTGCCATATCCTTGAATGCGATAGTCGCTCCGTGGTAGAGCTCCAAATAGAAGGCCCCGTCCGCCTCTGACAAAGGAGCTATCTCCTCTGTATCAAATTTGGAATCATAGGCACTCTTTATACAGTACTCAAGTTCATCTTTTGTGTAGTCCGACAGAAGAAGCTTCATAACTTCATAAGCTGTCTCCTGATAAGAAAGCTCCGCCATCCGGCTCATGGTCTTTTCCAGATGCGGTATATGATCCGGAACATACAGTCCCCCGTCCGGTGCAAGTCCCCGCAGGATCGCTTCGGATGCCCTGATGCGCTCCTTATCCCCCCTGGTGCTTGAATAAAAAACTTCCTGCATCTTTTTCTCCTCCGTTTTGACACATATCATCAACTTCATGATAAAATAATTATTGTACATTGTACCATAAAAACCGCATCATTTGGGGGAAAAATGAGCAAAAAAAATCTGACCGGTGTCTACGCCACGTCTTTGAAGGATGGAACACCCTCCTATCGGGCATCCATCACGTTTCGCGGCAGACACATTTCGCTGGGGAGTTACGCCAAGGCTTCTGAGGCATCAGGGGCATACAGGAACGCCGCCCGGATCCTTCAGGAACCAGGTTTTGGCATACAGGATTATAAAAAGAATATGTCCTTATCCTTCGATAAGTTCGTATCCCTCATCAACTTCAGGGACAAGGGCATGTACATCGCCAACCCGATCTATCTGGAAAAGAAATTTTTCCTTTACTACCTGTCTCCCTCCCAGGTCCTGAAGTTCGACATCGACGACCTGTTCTACTACTCCTCTCACAAGATCATGCAGAGAGGATCGCATCTTTTTGTGGCGGACTACGGAAGTCAGCTGTCAGTACTTTCCCGATATGGGATAAAGAGCTACGCAGTGGAGGGAAGGGATTACCGCTTTGCCAACGGCGACCCCACGGACTTTCGGTATGAGAACATAATCATCTTAAACAGATACAGGGGCGTTCGGCAGTTTGCCGAGAAGGGTTTTCTTAAATACAAGGCAGTCATACATATCAGGAGCAATTACGTGGTGGGCAAGTACAACTCCGAAGCTGAGGCCGCCATCGCCTACAACAAGGCCGCCGACATCCTGATCAAAAATGGTATCAAAAAGAACTATCAACTCAACTTCGTGGAGGATCTGACTCCGTCACAGTACGCAGAGACCTACCTGAAGGTGAAAGTCTCCCCCAGAATCTATGAACTGCGGGCATAAAGAGGTTAATGCTTAATGGCCAGGTACAGGGAAAAGAAATCTGATAGTTTCAGGAAGACAATTGAAAAAGACATATTCAGACTGGTGGTTGTTCTGCTGGCCGCATTTGTGATGGCCATGAACATCAATTCCTTTGTTAATGCGGGAGGTCTTTATCCCGGCGGCGCCACGGGCCTTACCATCATACTTCAGAGGCGGTTTAGCAGATATCTTGGGATAGCTGTGCCCTACACTCCCATCAACATTGCCTTAAACGCCGTTCCCGTCTACATCGGTTTTAAATATATCGGCAAGAAGTTCACCATCTTCTCTCTGATAATGGTTCTTTCCAACGGCTTTTTCGTCGACCTCTTCCCAACTCCGGTACTGACCCAGGACCCGCTTCTGGTTGCGGTATTCGGCGGGCTTTTAAACGCCGTGGCCATCACCATGTGCCTGAAAGTGGATGCCACCAGCGGCGGAACTGATTTCATATCAATTTTCCTCTCACAGAAAAAAGGCATAGATGCCTTTCCATACATTCTGGGCGCCAACATCGTTATCCTGGCCATAGCCGGCTTTATCTTCGGCTGGGACAAAGCCCTGTACTCCATGATCTTCCAGTACGTATCAACTCAGGCGCTGCACTTCTTATACAGGACCTATCAGCAGAGGACGCTTTTTATCATCACAGATATGCCTGACAGAGTCTGCTCCATGATCTATGCAACATGTGGGCATGGCGCAACACTCATAGACGGCGAGGGGTCATTCGGCCACAGGAATAAAAAGATCGTCTACTCCATCGTCAGCGCTTCCGACACAAGAAAAATAATCCCTAAGGTCCGTGAGATAGACCCCAACGCCTTCATCAATTCCGTAAGAACCGAAGAAATCATGGGTAACTTCTACACAAGACCAAGGGACTAAATCAGTCACCATATAGCATTCAAGAGCCTGTACAATTCGTACAGGCCATATCTATATATCTCAATATATCAGCCATATCACTTCTGCCAAAGCAAAGAAAGCATGCCCTTCCTCTCCCTGTCCATACCAAGTAGTATCTCAGGCATTTTTGTTACAGGATCTTCTATTCCTGCATACATTCTCACGCCTGTCGTGCCAAGCAGCTCTTTAGGCAGATCAAGCTGTGCTTGTCTTGTTTCTCCGCCGCATATCTCCTGCAGCTTTAACGGAATCTCAAATCTCAGCATTCCCTCTGCATCTGTCCCTTCAAGGCCATATCCGTCGGATCTGCTCTCATACAGTTCCTTATCTGCCCCCTCAGGAAGTTCAACGTAGACACATGGAGTATACTCAAAATATATCGGTGCAACGCCGTCGTTGGTAAGCGTCAGTTTCAGCTCAGTTTCTTTTGAGAGAAAAGGAGTTTTAAGCGACAGCCCGGCAATCCTGTACCTGTATCCCACTCTTGAAAGCACCTTGTCAGCCGCTTTCGCAATATCAGCATTTTTAACCACATTCGGGATCTTGGGGCCAATAAAAGACATATGTGACTCTTCAAGCATCTTGAGGGTCTCATCAAGATCATCAGTCAGCATTGTACTGATGGGAATGCTGCTGGTGAACTCACCTCCGACAGGAGCTTTCTTCCATATTTCAGGAACAGCTTTGATTGCTCCCTTCTCACCGGAGGAATCGTAGTCTCCGCCCCGGTTTATCCATTGAAGCCAGGCGAAAGTGTCCTGAGATGCTCCGGTCATATCATTGAACACACCGTAGCCTTCCGGCATTTCAGCAAACGGCCTTCTCATCATCAGTTTGGCATAGGGAAAAGACTGCGTATATGCATCGACATATTTTTTCCTTACGTCAGTTTTTGGTATCCTAGGTAACCCTGCCGGATAATAGGTGTGCCACTCTCCCCAGTGCCCCAGGCTTCCAAGCTCCACATATGAAAGAAAATCATCTTCTGCAAAATGTCTGCCTATCTCTGCAACAGCCCTGTTATGTGCCTCAATGAATACCTCATTGTTATAATCCGGGCAATAACCGAAGCCGTACTCTATGTCATAGAACTCCCCGTCGCCGGTCTTGTCATAGAGCCACTGCGGTATATCCATATGTTCTTCTTTCGAAGGAATATCACACACAAATCGAAGGATCAGGTTCTTACCCTCTCTCCTCCATCTCTTCAGATTATACTTTTCTTCAATATAATCCCAGTTATACTCCCCTTCCTGCGGCTCAAGTTCGCTCCATAAGAGGTTCATATAGACCAGCCTGTATCTCTCCCCCAGAGAGACATAGTCTGCTTCCGGCGCATACCCGATGCAGGGGTTGTTTAACGCTGTCTCATCCTCATTAAACGTATATTCTTTTGAATTAAGACCGGGAAAACCCATTCTTGAAGCCCCCAAAACAAGCAAAACCAACACAAGTGCTATGATCACAAAGACCGGGATCTTTTTAGCCATTATACTCTCCGTTGTATTGAATGACAGTTATATCCTTTACGTTCTCTATGTTCTTAATCTTTTCCTCAAAGAAAAGGTCATCGTTTTTGGCGCAGACTTCCACGGCCAGCTCGATGCTGTCGCCCCTCATGGTCTTGGACTTGATGTAGTGTTTGAGCTTGCCGAAGGACCTCATGATCTCATCTCCCGCTTCGGTACCCTCATAATGGATGACTGCCACATACACCCGGCCCTTGGTTTTTCCTGCATAGAAAACTGCCAGCATAAGTATCATGATGGCTGATGCCGCCAGAGTCAGAAGATACATTCCCGCACCTGCTGTAATACCTCCGGTTATCGACCAAAACAGGTAGAGAAGATCCAGAGGGTCTTTTACCGCTGTCCTGAATCTGACAATGGAGAGGGCGCCTACCATACCCAGCGATATAACGATGTTGGTGCTGATGGCCAGTGTGACCATGCAGGTGAGAACGCACATACCTATAAGTGTCACAGCAAAACTCTTGGAAAAGATAACCCCGGCATAAAATCTCTTATACACAAGGAAAATAAGTATTCCCAAAAAGAGTGCGACTACCATTGACAGTATGATCTTCCCCACATCCGTTGTTGAGTACATATCAGAATTTAAAACTGAATTTTTGATAAAGTCCCTAGCGCTCATAATAAGCTCCTCTCATCCTTATAGTAATTGTATCCGCTAAGATATGCAGTTTTGTCACAGCATACCACATACTTGGAAGCCGCCACCATCTCACTGGCACCCGGAGGCACCAGTTCCCTGACCAGCTGCGGAAGAAACTCGGTAAACTTAACTTCCATGATCAGCCTGTCCAAAGGGATGGCCGGCAACGTAGGCAGTGTATCGTCAAATATGTCAAAGCTTCCCACTGCTGCCCTGACACTCTTATCGAAGGTAACTCTTACGGTACCCTCATCCAGGATAAATGGTTCCCTGTCATAGTCCACTATAACTCTGGGCCGCATGAAATTGCTCATGCATTCCACATAGAATTCCCTGAGCAGATTGTTGTCCTTGTGCAAAAGAAAACCGTAATCCCCGTCCAGGATCCTGTAAACCTCATCCTTTGTAAGCGTGGCAGATTCCTTGAATATATACTTGCCGTTCTTGGTCTTTCTCTCCAGCTTAATGCTGTCTGCAGTGCAATTGTATATCCTTATCCTGTACTTTTTCCTGAAGTAGATACCCATCTCTTTCTCTTCGTAGGCACTGTTCCACACATCATCGAAGTAGAGGCTCCTGATCATGTACTCTCCGCCTGTCGCATGAGGATCAAGTTTGAAATACGGTTTCATGCGTATCTTGACTTCTTCCAGCTCAGGATAGTTTATCAGATACTTGTACTCATGTCTGAATCTTGGCATAAATAACCTCGCATTCACTCATTACCGGCTTCATATAAATCCACCTTTCCATCCTCGCCTACATAGAACGCAACAACGCCGTAAACCTTACTGGACATATCAGTCACATAATAATCGAAGGCAGGTGTCACATTGCCGCTCTCATCCTGTGCTTCGATCTTTGCGAAATACTTTCCGGGCTCCAGCGCCATCCCGGTGTAACTTGGCCAATACCCCTCATAGTTGTCGACCACATCCGCCATGTCGTAGTCTCTTGCAACCTTTAATCTATAGAGTATATCATCTTGCTGGAAATCGTAGCTCACATCCCATTTATATGATATCCCTTCCGGTGTCATCTCAGGTACTCCGATATAAAACGGCTGGGGATATTCAAGGGTTTCCAGATAGTTATTGTAATATAAATCAACTTCTGAGGGAAGAGCTTTTGCCACCTTATCATACTGCTCAGGAGTAAGTCCGAGATAATAGATATCCGGTTCCGCAAAAACATAGTTCTCAACAATGCTTCTGTATCCCGCAACAGCTTCTGAAACCCTCTCACCGGTAAGATATCCCTTTATATCCAAAATAGCGTCATCAAGCTTTTTCCTGAAATCATCGGATTTGAGACATCTTTGGAACAGCATATTGCCCCAGTAATTACTGATGCCTCTCTCCCATCCGCCGTAATCCGTGACACCTCTTATCTCATTTTCGGTCACTTCAAAGGATGCGTCCATGTCCCAGCACAGGAAATACCAGATATTGGAATTGAGCGGGCTGTACAGATAACAGTTTCTGCTCTGGGTGTCAATATTTCCGGTCAGGATATTAAAGGCAAGAAAATACGTCAGATTTTCTTCATCAAAATGTCTGCTTATTACCTCCTCAGTCGACAGGGACAGATCTTCCACATCCTCCAGCATCTTTATGAGTTTTGCATGATCCTCATTGCCCTTGATCTCCAGGTAGTTCTCAAAAGTATATTTGTCGTAGGAAGGATCCGACGCCAGCTTTATGGCGTCCTCATATCGGTAAAATTCAAAGAAGTTTACTTTGTAGAGATGTCCGTTCTTATCAAGTCCATGGGTCCTTAAGGCTGTTTTATTTATGAGTTCCACCTGGGTATAAAGCCCGTAGTCCTCAAAGCCATTGTCAAGTTCATCCGTAAGGTCATTTACATAAAGATGAACAAAAGTGGTCCTGAGTCCCATGAGCTGATCTATGTCCTTCACAAAATCGAAGCACATCTTATTCCTGAATCTGAGTCCGTCGGCCATATGTTTATTGAGAGCGATGGTCCTCTGACCTCTCCAGGTCCCTACATTTCTGTTCAGCTCTATCTTATAATTTTTCTGGTTATAACGGCTTGAGGTCTGGCCTCTGATCTGGACGGTAGCATTTGGTACACTGACACCATAACCCAAATTGCCGGGAGCAATTCCCTCTTCTGTTCCAACCTGCAGAAGTCCCTCAACCTTGTATCTGTCAACATGCCACTCCCTGTAGTCATAAGCGGAATAGGTATTGATCTCCTCCCAGGTATGTTTTGTTCCTTCGCTCTCTGCACCGGAGCTCACAGTCAGATACATGGTCACGACTTCATCATCATAGCCATTATACAGAAGCTTCTTATCCCGCAGATGAACCGTTCCTTCCTCTGATGTATCGTAAGCACTTCCGTTTTTACCCTGTGATGCCTCTTCTGCGTTAACATTGTTATCACCAAGAAGGTCGATGATCCCCTGATCTTCTGCTTCATTTTCTTCCTCAACTCCTAAAAACTTCGTCATGATCTGCTGACTGTTTGAAGCAATTACCGCCATCAGTACAAGAGAAAAGAATGCTATGATTATCGATACTGTTCCTTTTTTCATTTTTTCTTCCGCCTCTTCTCCATCTCAAGTATTCTTTCGTACAATTTGGTTCCAAGTCCGCGCTTTGGCTCCACAAGCATCGGCTGTGTGCTGAGTATATGATAAGGAAGCCTCTTTGTATATTTTTTCAGCATGATGATGCCCATGATCATGTAGACGATACCGGCAAACGCAAAGGCAAAACCATAATATCTCATATCAAAGAAAACCGAGACAGCAGAGCCGATGGTTGCCACCAGGGCATATACGACAGACGCCACCTTCGTGTCAGAGTAATCGGTAAAATACATAAGTACCAGCATCAGTACATTTCCTATGGCGTAGGCTCCATATCCCACGCAGAGTATTCTGAAATAACCCTCCATCATGGCATCAAAGCCCAGGGGCAGACGGCTTAGTATGACAAGTCCCACCGAGAGCATTATGGCTGTGCCGTAGAGCTGCCTTCTGGCTGTATAAACAAGCTCATGTTCAAGAACGGTCAGCATTTCATTCTCTGCCTGCTCTATCTCGGAGATTGATCCTGTTCCGTTAAAAAGATCGTAGTATCTTCTGTATTTGGGATACAGATTTACTTCAACTGAAGCCACAAAGTTTATCGTGGTTATAAGTATGGTGATAAACGCAAACAGAGCCGCTATATCATGCTGAGGTGCGTTGTAGAAAAGCCCCATTATCTGCTTGCCTATCGGTGAAAACCAGGCGATCACCAGATGGGCAAAAAGTCCTATGTTGGTGGCAAGGCTTATAATTATCAGATCACTGTACTCATCAAACCAGGGCAGGAAAAAGAAATGATTCCTGTTAGAATTCGGAAAAAATCTGTACAGCTGCATAAGATTGAGCGCCATCATGAGGCCATACCCTATCACGACTCCCAGCATCATGATCTCAATGCTTCCTCCAAACAGCCGGCTCCCTCCGATGCAGATGATGAGAGCCAAAGCTATGGAAGATACATAGGACATGAGTATCCCCTTGTAGTCTTTTATTGCTGATAGGTAATTCATCTCGGTCCAGGCCGTCACCAGCTCCATAAACAGTACGAAGATAAGAACCGAAAGTGCCATACCAAGCCCGGAAAACACAATGAAGATGATCCAGAGAAATCCTCCTGCAGGAAGAAGAAAGCACAGGATTCCTTCAAGAGACGGCAGCACATCCTCTTCTTTTTCCTGATATAAAAGGTCTGCTGCATATCTGGTCATCACCATTGAAAAGATGCTGGAAAAGACCATGGATGCCAGCAGGGTGTAGGTGATCATGCTGACCAGAAGGTCACTGTCATTCTCAGAAAGTCCTGCCCAGTTGGCCACTCTTGTTACGGCCATAAGAAAGATAAATCCCAAAAGCATAGGGCCGGCCGTAACTGCTCCTGTATATCCGTAAGCCTTCAGCATTGATAAAACGCCTGTGGCCTTAAAGAGTTTTTTTAGTTCGAATCCTATACCAGCCATAATCTCACGCCTTTAAGTAAAGTGAATTATACTTCTCCATCATTGACTGATGCCTGAAAAACTTCTCGACTCTTGCCTTTCCGACTTTTCCCATTCGGATTCTCTCTTCCCTGCTCGTGCACATCCTGTTAAGAGCATTGGCAAGCGCCTCTCTGTGCATTGGAGGTACACAAAATCCAGCCGTTCCGAAATGATCATTCTCCTCGCCTTCTATGAGCTGTCTGCAGCAACCGACGTCCGTTGTCACCACGGGTCTCGAAGCTGCAAAGGACTCAAGAACCGACAGTGGCTGTCCCTCAGAAATACTTGTCAGGACAGTAAAATCAAGTTTGGTCATATATTCAACCACATTTACCTGTCCCACAAATTTGAGGTTCTTAAGCCGAAGCTGCGAGACAAGGTCGTAGCACTCCTCTGCATATTCCTGTTCATCAACACCGCCCATAATATGAAGTCTGACATTGCTGCGCATACTGCAGAGTTCATAGAAGGCGTAGATGAGAGTCTTTACATCTTTTATCTGGGCAATCCTTATTACAGCCCCGATGTCGACAAATCCGTCATCTTCCTTCAGCGGAATATCACAGAACCTGTCATAGTGGATCCCGTTGGGGATGACCATGCATTTCTCACGCGCTGCTCCCAAATCCTGCTGGATCCTGCTGGCATTGCCAAAGAGGCTTGTAATGAACTCTGCCCTGCTGTATACGGCATCCGAGAGCATGTAAAAGAATTTGATCCACTGCTTCTTGAAGGCAGGGATAACCCATTTTGCCCTTATGATCTCTTCTTCCCTTTCCCTTGAATAGATGCCGTGCTCAGTAAGGATCAGAGGCTTGCCGCTTTTGTATGCCCCCAGTGCTCCAAGAAGTCCTCCGTATCCTGTGCAGACTGTATGATATATATCAGCCTCGGGTACCTTGCTCTTTATGATATAAAGCACGGGAAGCATCATCGACCTTATTGTGTGGAAGGTCTCGGCAAAAGCAACATAGGGGTACTTTTCCTTGCACAGAGCAGTCAGTACATCAAGAAACTGCTGGCTCATAAGAAAGCTTGCCGGATTATAGTTCTTATCCTGATACATATTGAAAAGAACGTCCCAGTTTGGTCTGGCACAGTCAATCATGTCAAACAAGGCCTTTTTCTCTTCCTCGTTCAGAACAAATCTGTCTTTCCTGTTAGCCCTTACCTTTAGCGCATCATCAAGAAAGACCTCATGGATCTCTTTTGCATTATCCGGCAGTTCGTATTTGAATTTGCCCTTATCTGCCGCCCTGGCGCCTATCACCCACAGCACAAATTCGTGCTGCGGCAGTGCCTTTATGTAATTGTGCGTCCAGGAAGAAACCCCTCCAAAGGTATAGGGGTAACTGCCCTCAAGAATAAGACAGATTCGCACTAGTTTTCTCTCCTGACCATAACCACTTTTGGCGACCGGGCCTTCAAAAGGTACAGCGATTCGTTGAGCTTTGTGAGCTCTCCACCGTAGGTGTTGTCCAGTTCACCAACATTAACTCTGACAAAATAGTACGCGGAATCCACT
>JAEEGF012157002.1_pt1 | contig 14743 bp, 11 predicted proteins | sample 9134171 | NCBI WGS metagenome assembly JAEEGF01 (sample SAMN16246542, study PRJNA631951) | gut metagenome | biome: gut microbiome; feature: rumen; material: AP-attached | host: Bos | place: Iran: Karaj | collected 2018-10 | reverse complement strand
TGTAGCACTTGGTAAAATAGGACGGCGAGGCAACACCCACCTGATAGGCGATTTCGCTCACCGATAAATCAGACTGTTGCAGCAACCTTTGGGCTTGGGCCAGCCTGGCCTTGCGCAGCAGGTCCACCGGCGTGCTGCCTGTCATGGCCTTGACCTTGCGGTAGAGCTGCACACGGCTCATCCCCATGCCGGCTGCCAGGTCCTCAACACTCAAGCTGCTGTCCGCGAGGCGCTCCTCCACCAGGTGCTTGAACCGTGCGATGAAGGGGTCCTCGATGGGCGCCGGGGCAGTAACTGGCTCGGTCGCAGCTGGCTCGGTCGCGGGCATCGCGGCCCACAGGTCCTTGAGCTGGTGGCGGCTCTGCAGCAGGTTGTCGATGCGTGCCTTGAGCAGGTCGGGCGAAAAGGGTTTGGTGATGTAGGCATCAGCCCCGCTCTCGTAGCCCTCAATCTGGTGCTTGTCCAGCGCCCGGGCAGTGAGCAGGATGACGGGGATGTGGCAGGAGATGTCGTCCTTTTTCACCTGCTGGCAGAACTCCAGGCCATTCATCACAGGCATCATCACGTCGGACACAATCAAGTCGGGCACCTGTTCCCGCGCTATTTCAAGACCGCGTTGTCCATCCTCAGCTTCCAGCAGATGGTACTTGTCTTGCAGGATGGTCCGCAGATAGGTGCGGATGTCGGCGTTGTCATCGACAATCAGCACAGTCGAGGCATCCTCATCGATGAGGCCCTCGCCGGCAGGAGCGTTAACGGCATGCTGGACGGTCATGGCATCAATCTCTTCCGAGGTCATGTCGGGTTTGCGTCCGCCCACCTGGACATCCAGCATCTTGTTGATGAGTTGCGTCAGGTTGTGTGTGTTGCGTCTGACGATAGAGAACAGGTTACTGGTTTCCTCGCTGGCATGCTGCAGGTCGGGGGTCTCGGCGAGTTGGGCAAGCGGCCCCTCGATGAGCGTCAACGGCGTGCGCAGGTCGTGGCTCACCTGGGTGTAGAAGTCCAGCTGCTCACGTTCCATGAGCATGCGCTCGTCCTGAATGCGCGCCCGCTGCAGGTAATACATATAGATGCCAACCAGCAGGGCCAACAACAGGAAAATTGCGGCAAGCGCCACAAATGTCAGGGTTCGCTGGTTGCCCAGTTGGTCAAGATACTGACTGGCTTTTTCATGCAGCTGCTCGAGGTAGTGCGACTGACGCATGATTTCTTCGCTCTCCATCAGCAGCACGCGAGCATTTTCCTGGGTGACAAGTGCCGACATCAGCTTCGTCTCCTTCTCGTAGGGTTTTCCCTCAAGGATGTCCACGGCCAGTTGCAGCAACTGGTCGCCGTGGGTGGGATAGATGTAGGACGCATCCAGCAACGAGTCCATTACCTGTCGGATGCCGCCATTCTCGCCTGGCAGGCCATCAATGCCGCAGAACAGCGGCAATGCTTCACCAGCCTCCTCAAAGGCCTTGCGCGCTCCCATTGCCGTGCGGTCGTTCATGCCGAACACCAGGTCAATTTTTTCCCCTTTGTTCTTGCTAATCCATTGCTTGACGGTGTTGTAGGCCGTCGGTTCGGTCCAGTCACCCTGCAAGGTGGCAACCACCTGGATACTGGGATGCTGGGCAATAGCCTCCCTGAAACCGTTATGGCGCTCGATGGCGGGCGAGGAACCCTTGAGGCCCATCACCTCGATAATTCGGCCACGTTCATCCAATCGAGTGGCGACATACTCTCCCATCAGGTGCCCCATCTCATAGTTGTCGGCACCCATATAGGCAGTGTATTTCTTGGTGTTGGTCTTGCGCTCAAATACGATGACCGGGATTCCCTTATCATAGGCCCTGTCGATGGCAGGCGAAATCGTCGATACCTGGTTGGGGGCCACAATCAGCAGGTCAATCCCAGCCTCGACAAGGCTGTCAATCTGCTGGATCTGCCGTTCGTCGCTATCGTAGGCCACGGCAAAGCGCAGGTCCACATTATCATGAAAATAGGCACCGATCTGCAACTCCGAGTTCTGCTTGTCGCGCCAGATGTCATCAGAGCACTGCGACACCCCGATGCGGTATTTTTTTCCCTGCTGTGAGCATGAGGCCAACAAGCCAAAAATTGTCAGTATGATAAAAGCAAATTGATAATATTTTCGCATTTTTGTCAACTTTTTTGTACAAAATGTGCCATTTATATGGCACAATGCTCCCGAATAGCAAATCAGACTGCAAAATTGCTAAAATTCTAAAACATATCAAAATTTCCAGCCTTTTATTTGCCTCCCCCTTGAAATCATCATTTATTAGACCATAAAAAAAGAAGAAAGCCAACAGCGCGGATTAGCGTCGCTGCTGCCGTCTGGCCTTGCGCGTGGCGATGTGGTTGATGAGGTAGCCCGTGACAAAAAAACAGGGCTCCAAAGAAGATGTAGAAGCAGATCATGAAATTATATGCAGGAAATGAGTGCCCTGCCACTTGTATGTCGGGGGCTGGACCCGAAAAGAAAACCAAATGCGACAGCAATAATGCGACACAATAAACAAAACCAAAGACGAATGCCAGGCGCCACAAGGTGCCCAATGCGCTATAGCCAAACAATTGCTTGTAACCGATGATGAAGTAAGCCACCACGACGATGAAAAAGAGTGAGAGGATGGTCATCTACTTGAAAAGGAACCAGCACGGCAACATCAGCAGGAAGAGGGTCACTTCCAGGCAGGCAAAAAGGACCTGGACAAAGAACCCCTCGGGCAGCGTGTGGCGGGTGTGGCGTGGCGAATAACGGAACATGACCCAAGTGGGGATGATGACAAAGAAGGACAGCACCAGCATGGACCAACCGAAATGGGTTTCAAGCCAGTCATAAAACGGCTGGGACATATTCAATATTCTTTTTCCATCATCCTCAGTAAAACCAAGTTCTTGGTAATCCAGACCATATCCGAGTCCCTTGAACTCCGGTAACAACCAATGGAAGATGATTGCATAAGCCACCGCGAGAATGAACAGCATCTTCATCGGCGGAAAACGCACTTGGCGCTTGCCGCTGATGTAGTCACTAATGATGTAACCGGGGCGAAACAGCAACTGCCACACGCTGTACAGGACAGAACGCGAACGCGACCCCAAGCCCCACATGTCCATCACGCTCTGACGCACGCTGTGCCACCCAATGCGCCCCAAGGTTGCCCGCAGAGCATGTAGGGCAATAGTGGCCCGTGAAGGTGAACCCGCAGTTGTTGCAGCGGTGCTCATCCTCGCCCTGGACGTATCTCATCGGCTGTAGTTGCCAATGCTTAAAACGCCGGTATTGCTCTTTCAAATAATGCCGATTCATCCTCCTTATTTATCAGCGGTTCAAACAGCCGTTGTTGAAACGCGTTATTCACGCCCAAGGGTCCTGGTTGACGGGAATGCGAACATCAGGCATCAGGCCAACCAACGACCACAGGAACCACTGGCCAGTGCTGGGCTTGCGGCGCAGGTCCAGTTGGCGCAGGCTGTCGGCTCCGCTCGAGGGAATAAACAAGCTTATCATGTCGGGCTGGACCGCGCTGGCGGGCGTGGTGACGATGGTCACTTCCAGTGGCATGGTGGGCGTGTAGTTGTTCGTCGGCGACGTGCCGTTCAGGTAAGAGAGCATCTTGTAAGGCTTGCCCGACAGGCGGTCGCGCAGGAACTGCACATCCAAGGCCGACAGTGGGCGCGGTCCACGCAGGTAGTTCAGCATCTCCACCGTCGCTTGAGGATCCTGGCAATAGTTGCACAGCACGGCCACCGTGAGCGCTGCTACCTCAAACTCGTTGGTCAGCTTTGCGTATGGCATCTTCATCATTTGCTCGATGTTCTGCGGCACAAACGGAATTTGTACAATGCGGGTCGAGTTGCCTTGCCCAGAGCCTCCGCCCAAAATGTTATCTAATAATCCCATAATAGTATTGTTCTGATAAAGAGATTTCAATCATTAATCTGATGGACGGCAGTTTTTCGCTTTCGCTACGCGCTTCATGCCAATGTAGAGGATACCCTTCTACAGGCATCACTCGTTGTTTTAGGTCACAAAAGTACAACAAATCAGGAGCAAAACAAAATATTTTGCTCTGGTACAGGTAAAGAGCGGTCAAAACGATTCTATAAAGGGGCCTGAAAAAGCAACGGAATCTTCTGCCTATTCCTAGGGCTTTGCACTTGGGTTTTAAAATCCGTGGCTTTCAGTGATTTGTACCCGATAATCACAAAAAAAACTCCACACCGCCTAAAGCAAGGGTGTGGAGTCCTTTTAAGTTGCAATGCTCATTATTTCATCTTCAGCGATTCCATTACCTTCAGCACGACCTCGTTGTCGGCTGTCTTCACGTTGGTAGTGTTCACCTTGATGATGCCGTTCTCGCCGTCGCCGATTTTCAGGATAGCAGAGAAAGCGTCGCCCGATTCTTGTTTCCAGAGGAATGTGGCATAAGTGTTGTTGCCGAGGGTCTTTTCTCCAAGGTCTTCCATGCCATTGATGTCCATCTTGATATGTTGCGACTGTTTGTAGTTGGCTTGCTCGTCATAGACGAAGTTCAAACCCTCTTTATATTCCTGGCCGGCACTGATTTCGTTATCCTTGATGACACGAACCACCCATCCCTCGGGGATGTCGATGCTGAACTTCTCACAGGAAACGGTGCAGGGGCCTAGGCTTCCCTCTTTCACCTCATTGGTTGCCTCGGCAGTCTGTTCTGTTGCCGCACCTTCGGCATTTTCACCGTCCTGGGCTGCCTTGTTGCCACAAGCTGTGATAGCAATGGCTGCTACGAGCATAATCGCGATTTGATAAACTTTTTTCATAATCTCAATGATAAACAGGTTACTGTTTTATTTGCTTATCATCAGGTCACTATTACATGTCGGGTATGCCAAGCTCCTTCATGGTCGTCTGGATCCATTCGTCGGTGATCACCTTGCCACCTTCAGATTGCTTGGCAATATTTGTCAATTCCTCCATCAGCGAGGGGAGATCGGCATACTTCTTGGTGACTTCTTCCATCTCTGCGGGCTGGGCCTCGTTCATTGCCACGGCAAAAGCCTTGTATGACTCCAATGCCACTTTGTACTGCGCCTTCCACTCGTCGGCACTCCAATTGGCCCCTTCGGCCTTGGCTTTTGCCACGATGTCGGCAAGTGATGCGGGTTGCACAGCCTCTGCGGCGGGAGCCTCTTCTGCTACCTGCTCAGTCTGTTCTGCCTCAGTGGCGGTTTCTGCACTCTTGTTACCGCATGAAGTCACAAACACACCTGCAGCAACGATAATAAAACTGAATAATAACTTTTTCATAATAATAACGGTTTAAAAAATTAATATCGTTGCAAAGGTAATAAGAAAACCGCTTATCATTGTTGAAAAAATGTACACAATTGATGGATTATTTACCATTTTCTCCCAAAATACCAGAAACATGGCTTGTAAAAAAATGAAATATATTCTATTCTTTTTCGATTATAGGGCGACCAGGGAGACTGACCGCCATTTTTCTCAATTACAGGAATAAGGCTCGGGGTCGAAATGGCGCGTTTTTCAAGTTTCAATACACGGATAAGGGAGTAATGGGCCGGGGAGTGCGTTTTCTCGATTTTTATCATTACCTTTGTCGTCAATAGTAACCCAATGGCTTGATATCACCCGTATGAAAACAATTCAACTGAACAATGGTGTGGAGATGCCCGCACTGGGATTTGGCGTATTCAGATTATCCCCAGCCGAATGCGAGCGCTGCGTGCTGGACGCCATCGAGATGGGCTATCGCAGCATCGACACAGCCCAAGACTATAAAAATGAAGAAGGTGTGGGCGCTGCCATCAACAAGTGCGGCATCCCGCGCGACCAACTGTTCATCACCACCAAGGTGTGGATCAGCAACGCCGGCGACGAACGTGCGGCCCAAAGCATCGATGAGTCGCTGCGCAAACTGCGCACCGACTATGTTGACCTGCTGCTGGTGCATGAGCCCTATGGTGACTGCTATGGCACCTATCGGGCTATGGAAAAAGCCTATCAGGCTGGCAAAGCAAGGGCCATCGGGCTGAGCAACTTCTATAACGTGCGTTTTATCGACATCGCTGAGCACATGGACGTCAAGCCCGCTGTGCTACAGCTCGAGACCCATGTATTTGCCCAGCAAAAGGCCATGCGTGCACTCATCAGGGACTATGGCACGCAACTCATGGCATGGGGACCGTTGGCGCAAGGCCGACACGGTTTCTTTGAAAATGAGACACTCAAGGCCATCGGAGCAAAATATGGCAAAACCAACGCCCAAGTGGCCCTCAACTGGCTGGTGTCGCAAGACATCATGCCGGTGCCCAAGACATCGCACAAGGAGCGCATGGCAAGCAATCTGGACATCTTTGACTTTGAACTCTCCAGCGAGGACATGGAGGCCATTGGCTGCTTAGATCAGGGCGAAAAGCTCATCAACGACTTCAACAACGACACCGACCTAGCACAAATGTTCCTCGGCCTCAAGCCATGGAGCTAGTCTGGCAACGCTTTTCCGTCGTCGCCGAGGCGTTCACTATAACCTCGCCGTGTTACCCCCGAAACCGACCATCAAAATCGCTGCCTGGCGGTGGGAAAAACAAGGTTCACCGCCATCAAGTGGGGAAAATGTGGGGAATTTTGGCAATAGAAAAACGCCAATCGATTGAAAAAACAAACGATTAGCGTTTCAAGCCGTACCCAGAGCCGGGGTCGAACCGGCACGGGTGTTACCCCATTGGTGTTTGAGACCAACGCGTCTACCGATTCCGCCATCTGGGCGTAAAAGCGGGTGCAAAGATAAGGGAATTTTTTGAATCGGGGGCAAAAAATCGGACATTTTTTGTCAAAATGCGATTTTTTAGGGCAAGATGGACTGCAATAGGGGGCGGTTATAGTAAATTTGCGGGGTAAAAGAAACGTTCGGGATATGGAGAATAATCAGAATAGAAACGTGGAGAATCCGTTTGCGCGCACGGAGTTGATGCTGGGCGCCGAGGCGATGGAACGGTTGGCCCGTAGCCGTGTTGCTGTGTTCGGCATCGGTGGCGTGGGCGGCTATGTGGTCGAGGCACTGGCCCGCAGCGGCGTGGGTGCGCTGGACCTGATTGATGACGACACGGTGAGCGTGTCGAACATCAACCGGCAGATCTATGCACTGCACAGCACCATCGGACGGCCGAAGGTGGACGTGGCTGCCGAACGTGTCCGGGACATCAATCCGCAGTGCCAGGTGACCACCCATAAGATGTTCTACCTGCCGGAAAACGCCGATGAAATCGACCTTTCTTGCTTTGACTATGTGGTGGACAGCCTGGACACCATCACGGCCAAAATGGAGATTGCACGGCGCTGCCTGCGGCTGGGAGTGACACACATCTGCTCAATGGGAGCGGCCTACAAAATGGATCCGATGGCATTCCGCGTGGCGGACTTTGACGCGACGCGCATCGACCCGCTGGCACGCATGCTGCGCAAGTTGCTGCACCGCGAGGGCATCCACCACTTCAAGTGCGTCTATAGCGAGGAGGAGCCGCGTTGGAATCCTGATGTACCCGTTTATGTCGATGGAAAAAAACAGCCGGGCAGCAACGCATTCGTTCCTGCCGCGGCCGGTCTGTTGATCGCGCGCGAGGTGATTGTGGACCTCACCCGCGAATAATCATCTACTACTTATTTCTTCTTGGACTTCTTGGAGCTCTTGCCCGAGGAGCCGGACTTGCTCGACGAACCGGATTTGCTGGATTTACTCGTCGAGCTGGATTTTTTGCTTGACTTGCCAGATTTGCTTTCCTTCGAGGATTTGCCGCCCTTCTTCTCGCCGGCAGCAGCCTTGCGGGCTTCTTCCTTGGTGGGAATCTTGATTTTCTCACCAGCCTTGATCTTGTTGCCGTCCTCGATGCCGTTGGCGCGCTCGATGTCCTTTACCGATACGCCAGCCTTCTCGGCAATCTTGGTGAGGGACTCACCCTTCTGCACGGTGACCTCGGAGGGCTGTTTGGGTTTCTCGTGCTTCTTGTGCTTGCTCTTGGAGCTGCGCTCGGCGTTGTCTCTCCTGTTGCGGCTCTTGCTGTTGTCCTTGCTGTAGCGGTTGTTGCGGTCACGCCAGTCACGCGAGTTGCTGCGCGAGGCTTGCTGACGAGCCGTCTGGTCCTCCTTGCGGGTATTGCTCTTCTTGGCCGTGGCCTGCGCGGTGGTTTCCTTGTCCACGTTGACGGTGTAGGAGCCCTTGTAGGGCGCCTTGGTGGCTGCCTGGGCCTCGATGCTCTTCACCTCGTCGAACTGTGCCTGCTCGTTGTAGGCATCCTCGCCGCCCGATGTGGCGGTTGCCTCGCTGCTGCTGACGGTCTGCACGAGGGCCATATCCTCGTTGTCGGCGCTGGCGTTGCTGTGGACAGGCGCCTTGACCTTGAGGTTATCGCCGCGATGCACGCGCTCGCTGCTCATGTTGTTGAGCGACATGAGTTCGCTGGTGGTCATGTTGTACTTGGCAGCGATGGATGACAGCGTCTCGCCGCGTCCCACCTTGTGGTTGATGGTGCGGATTTCGCCACTGGCCATGCGTCCCGAGAGGTACTCCTCGGCGGTGGCAACCTGGCCGCCGGGCTCAACCACCTGGCGGTGTTCATACAGATCGTCGCGGTAATTGTCGATGCTGTCCTGGCTCATGATGAAGCTGTACACCTGCTGGGAGGGCAGCACAAGCATGTAGGGATGGTTGTCGCCGGGAATGACATCGGCGCGGAACTGCGGATTGAGGGTACGGATCTCCTCGATGGGGATGTTGAGCACCTGGGCAATCTGAGAGAAATGGATGCGGCGGTTCACGCTGACGGTGTCGGTGATAAGCGGCTTGCTGGCCAGCGACGGGCTGATGTTGTGCTGCTTGTAGTAGGTCATCGCATAGTTGGCGGCAATGAATGCAGGCACATAACCGCGTGTCTCGCGGGGCAGGTCGTTGTAGATGTCCCAGAAATCGCCCGCATCACCATTGCGGTGCAGCGCCTTGTTGACGTTGCCGGGACCGCAGTTATAGGCGGCGATGGCCAGCGACCAGTCGTTATAGATCTGGTACAGGTTCTTGAGGTACTTGGCGGCCATGGCGCTGGAGCGGTAGGGATCGCGGCGCTCATCGACGAGCGAATTGATCTCCAGTCCCAGACCCTTGCCCGTGCCGATCATGAACTGCCACAGTCCGGCGGCTCCCACGCGTGACACGGCATTGGGGTCCAGGGCGCTCTCGACGATGGGCAGGTACTTGAGCTCGAGCGGCAGACCTTCCTTCTCGAGTGCCTGCTCAAAGATGGGCATGTAATACAGGCTCATGCCCAGCATCTCCTCGACCAGCGTGCGGCTGCGGTAAACGTAGCGCTCGATGTGCTTGCGCACCACCTGGTTGTAGGGCATCTCGATGACCGAGGGGATGGCTGCCAGACGGCGGATGTAGGTTTCCTCGCCCACCTCGCCCGGCGACTTGTTCTCCACATCGGCATCAAGCACGGTGTAGTTCTGCAAGTACCAGTTGGTCATCATCTTGTACACGTCGGTGTCAAAACTCTCGGGGAAGACGATGTCATCGTCGGTGATAGACTGCTTCAACGAGAGGATGTTGTTCTTCTCACGCGGCGCGGCCAGCAGCGAGGTCGCCGCCAGTATCGCAGTGAGCATTAATGTGATGAGTCGTTTTTTTGTCATATTGTCATGTCGTTATTTATTTCGTCATTCTAGAAGCTGAAGGCACATTGCAGCCCCAGCGACGGCAACCGGCCGCCAGTGACGCCCGGGTCGATGGCCGTGGGGGCGACATCGAGTGTCAGGTCGGGCGAGATATCGAAGTGGGCCAACGAGGCGTCCACATAGGCATCCACGATATTGATCAGGTACACGCCCACCATGGCGATGACGCAGATCTCGCGGTAGCGCCTGTAGTAGTCGCGCTTGTTCTTCATCACCTTCTGCAGCCACGCGACATCCAGGTCGCTCTCATTCACCGTCGGCGGGAAGAAGCCCATGTAGCTGCGCGTGTCCGGGTCATCATCCATCACGTCGCGGTAGCCTCTGGAGTAGTCCTTGTACATGCGGTTGTTCCACGTCGCACCGTAGGTCAGGCCCACAAAGGCCCCCACCACGATGGGCAGTTTCCAGTAGCGGCGGTTATAGAGCTGGCCCAAGCCCGGGCACAATGCCGACAGCCACAGCGCCCGCTGCGGGTCGGGGTTGAACGTGCGCATCTTGCCCAGCGGCTCGGCGGTGGCCACTGAGTCCACCAGCACCTCCACGCCGGTGATGCCCTTGATGGAATCGATCGAGGCAAACATCACCGTGTCGCCCGACGCATTGACCACCCGCACGGGTGCCTCGCTGGCCAGGCGCGCAGTGTCACTCACCGCGACGGGCCGACGGACGTGATGGACCGGCACCGTAGGCTCACCCACCGCTGTGGTCACCGTGTCGCTGACGACTGTGACGACAGTCGGCTGCGCCATCAGGTCGCAGCAGCCCCACAGCACGCACAGCAACAGCACCGCGGCCATGCGGCGCCACCTCACGCGATATGTCATCAAGCGTTCCACCGTGTGAACTTGTCAAGCATTCTTCAATGTATCAAAGATACTGATGATCTTCTCCAGCTGCTCCTCGGTGCTGAACGGGAAGGTGATTTTGCCCTTGCCGGTCCTGTCGCACGAGAATTTCACGGGCACCCCGAAGGCCGATGACAGATGCCGTTGCAGGATCTCATAGTCCTTAGCATTCACCGGCTTGGTGTCACCCTGCTGGCCAGCGCGCTCCTCGAGGGCGGCCTGTTGCATCTGCTTGGCGCGCTGCTCGACCTGCCGCACCGACAAGCCCTTCTTGATGGTCTCGTTATACAGTTTGAGCTGCAGTTTGGGATCATCGAGCGACAGCAGTGCCCTGGCATGTCCCATGTCGAGGGCGTGGTCGTGCAGACCCAGCTGCACCTCGGCAGGCAGCTTGAGCAGGCGCAAGAAGTTGGCAATCGTGGCGCGCTTCTTTCCGATGCGCTCACTCAGGCGCTCCTGCGTCAGCTTGTACTGCTCGATGAGTTTCTTGAACGTCAAGGCAATCTCGATGGCATTCAGGTCCTCACGCTGGATGTTCTCGATCAGCGCCATCTCGGTCACCTCGCTGTCGTTGGCCGTGCGGATGTAGGCCGGCACGCTCTCCAAGCCTGCCAGCAGGGCGGCACGGTAACGGCGTTCGCCCGAGATGATCTGGTAACTGTTGTCGCCCATGCTGCGCAAGGTCAGCGGCTGGATGATGCCCAGCTCGCGGATGCTGGCAGCAAGTTCCTCGAGCGCCTCGCTGTCAAAGTTCTGGCGGGGTTGGTCGGGGTTGGGGTTAATCTGGCTGATGGGAATCTCGTTGATGGCCGACGAACCGCCAGTCTGTATGTCATCCATCGAGATGAGTGAGTCAAGGCCTTTGCCTAGAGCGCTACGTTTCATATTGTGGTAGTGATTGTTGTTTGTTTGATTGCTAATTTAGGTGGATTATCAGCCGCGGGAGATGATTTCCTGGGCCAGTTGCCTGTGGCTGACCGAGCCGCGGCAGTCGGGGTCATACAGGATGACCGGCAGGCCGTGGCTGGGCGCCTCGCTGATGCGGATGTTGCGCGGTATCACGGTGTTGAAGACCATGTCGCCGAAGTGGCCCTTCAGCTCCTCAAAGATCTCGTTGGCGAGGCGCAGGCGCGCGTCATACATCGTCACGAGGAAGCCCTCGATGCGTAGCCCCGAGTTGAGTTTGCCCTTGATGATGCGGATGGTGTTGAGCAGCTTGCTGATGCCCTCCAGGGCAAAGTACTCGGCCTGGACGGGGATGATGACACTGTCGGCCGCCGTCAGGGCGTTGACGGTAATCAGTCCCAGCGACGGGCTGCAGTCGATGATGATATAGTCGTAGTCGTCCTTGACCTGGCCGATGGCATTGCGCAGCACGCGCTCACGGCCCTGCTTCTCGACCAGTTCCAGCTCGGCACCCACCAGGTCGATGCGCGAGCCCAGCAGTTTCAGCCCTTCGACGCAGGTGTCCACCGTGGCGCTGGCCACGGGGTAATCATCGACCAGGCATTCATAGATGGTCGACGACATGTTTTTGGGCTCGATACCGAGTCCCGAGGTGGCATTGGCCTGCGGGTCGGCATCGATGAGCAGCACACGCTTGCCGCTGGTCGCCAGAGCCGCCGACAGGTTGATCGATGTCGTGGTCTTGCCCACGCCCCCTTTCTGATTGGCTATTGCTATTATTTTTCCCATTGTGGATAATCTTCAATTTGTCAGTTGTGTCTTGCAAGTCTAGGCTTGCCCAAAGGGCTACAGTTCCAAGGGTTAACCATCAGATGCCAACCCTTAACTGCAGCCTCGAATGTTTCACGGGCACAAAGTAACAATTTTTCGCTCAATAAACCTTGAAAAAGTCCGTTAAAATGGGTGAATTGTTGAAAACTGGCCTTAATTGTCAACAACTCGTGGAACATTTAATTTTATGCCGTTTAGGCCTGTTTTATGCGTTCCCATGAGCGATGGATAGAATAATTTTTGTAAGTTTGCACTCTAGAATCAACGGCTAACGGCTGAAAGCTTCAACTAACGCCTAAGGCCTAACACCTAACTCCTACAATATGACCGACCGTGAACTCCCCCACCCCCTGATAGCCATCATCCCCGTCGTGGTGCTGATAGGCCTGCTGGCTATCGTGATTACCCTGTTTGGCGCCGATGCGCTGAGCGGAGGCAGCCAGATTGCCCTGCTCATGGCGATGGCGGTGTGCGTCACCATCTCGATGGTGCGTTACCGCGTGCCGTGGAAGGTTTTTGAGGACCAGATGACGCGCACCATCGGCGACGTGTCCGTGACACTGCTCATCCTGCTCACGGTGGGCATGCTGGCCGGCTCATGGATGGTGAGCGGTGTGGTGCCCACGCTCATCTACTACGGGGTGCAGATTCTCTCGCCGCGTTTCTTCCTCGTCAGTTCCTGCGTCATCTGTGCCCTGGTGTCGCTGCTCTCGGGCAGTTCGTGGACCACCGTGGCCACCATCGGCGTGGCGCTGTTGGGCATCGGGCAGGCGCTGGGCATCTCCGAGGCCTGGACGGCAGGAGCCATCATCTCGGGAGCCTACTTCGGCGACAAGATGTCGCCGCTGAGCGACACCACCATCCTCGCCTCGTCGTCGGTGAGGGTGGACATCTTTGAGCACATCCGCTACATGGTGCTCACCACCACCCCTTCGATACTCATCACACTGGCCATCTTCCTCATCGCCGGCCTGGGGCATGGCAGCGAGGAAAGTCTGCACATCGAGCAGTACACCACCGGCCTGGCTAACACCTTCAACATCTCGCTGTGGACACTGCTCGTGCCCCTGGTGACCGGCGTGCTCATCGCACGCAAGGTGCCGTCACTCATCGTGCTGTTTGCCTCATCGGTCATGGCAGGCGTGATGGCGCTTATCTTCCAGCCGCACATCCTCACCCAGATTGCCGCCGATGCGACGCTCAGCACCCCCATGGCGCTGTTCAAGGGATTGGCCATCACTTTCTACGGCGCGACAGCGGTGCAGACAGGCTATGAAGCGCTCAACGACCTGGTATCAACCGGCGGCATGGCAGGCATGCTCAACACCATCTGGCTCATCCTGTGCGCCATGTGCCTCGGTTCGGTCATGGTCGCCAGCCGCATGATTGAGAGCATCACCGGCGTCATCATCAGGTTTGTACGCACCAGGTTCACCCTGGTCACCTCCACCGTGGGTACCGGACTGTTCCTCAACCTGACCACGGGCGACCAGTTCATCAGCATCGTGCTCACCGCCGACATCTTCCGCAACGTCTATGACCGCGAGGGATACGAGGCACGGCTGCTCAGCCGCACCACCGAGGACGCCGCCACCGTCACCTCGGTCCTCGTGCCTTGGAACACCTGCGGCATGACGCAGGCCACCGTCCTGGGTGTCCCCACCCTCACCTACCTGCCCTACTGTTTCTTCAACCTCATCAGCCCCCTGATGTCGATGCTCGTCGCCGCCATCGGCTGGCGCATCCACCGCCGCCCACAATCCCCGGACACCGATACTCAGCCTACACACTAAGAATCTTGGCCTCACGCGCTAAGAATCTTGACCTCACGCTAAGACGCTAAGCCGCTAAGAATCTTATATGGCATCCGCATTCCAGTCGATGGAAGTGCGGATGCCATATAAAATATTGTATTTGTTGTATTTATTGTTTTCTAACACCTAACACCTAAAGCCTAAAGCCTTTCTTGTTTTCTAAACTTAGCGGCTTGGCGGCTTAGCGTGAGGATGCGTGAAGTTTACCAGTTGCCCGCAAGGAGGTAGTCGATGATGGCGCTCACGTCGGCAATGGCCACCTCGCCGTCCTGGTCGGCATCGGCACCCGACAGGTTGACACCCGAGGCATTGCCCGTGAGCAGGTAGTCGGTCAGCTTGCTCACGTCGCTGATGCTCACCTCACCGTCACCATCCGCATCGCCACGCATCGATGAGTTGCCGGTATAGGGCACCCAACTGGAATTACTCCAATTATAATGGTAGAGATCCCAATGCTTTGCGCTGGCTTGGTTGATATGGGCGTCAGTGATGACATTCCCATCGGTGGCACCAGTATTGGGATTGGGGTCAACGAAAACATATGCCTTCCCCGTATCACCGCTGCGTGTGGGCAGCCCGGCAATCAGATTTCCCATCGCGTTACT
>JAEEGF010805400.1_pt1 | contig 14745 bp, 16 predicted proteins | sample 9134171 | NCBI WGS metagenome assembly JAEEGF01 (sample SAMN16246542, study PRJNA631951) | gut metagenome | biome: gut microbiome; feature: rumen; material: AP-attached | host: Bos | place: Iran: Karaj | collected 2018-10 | reverse complement strand
TCTGGTGCAAAGATAGCACTTTTTTCTTTAATCTGAAAATTTTGCGGCCAATTAATTCAATCAATTCAAAAAAATCATTTAAATGAATTAATTGGAGTTGATGAAGTCCGAATTTTGGGACTCGTGATGACTGAGGCCAATTAATTCAATCAATTCAATTATTTGAAAAATCCAAATTATTGAAGTGTAGCTCATGTCATATATTTAGTATTTTTCACTCTGAAAACTAGTATTTCTGCCCTATATTATTAATTATTGTTGGAAAATTGAAGTTTTAAAGTGATTATTGGAGAATAATGTGTATATTTGTAGCAAAATTGGCGTTCAGTCCTAAAGCCGATTAATAGTGTTCGTCAAAGGTATGGTGAGTAAGGTCAAAAATAAACTAATAGAACTTTGGGCGTCTATTAAATATGAAATAGAAGATACTGGCGGAATCAAGATTTTCATGCTGGCACTTCTGTTGACTATACTCTTTATACCGTTTCTTCTTGTATATGAACTAATAATTAAACCGCTTTATAGAACTATTCGTGTGATCATTGATACTCCCAGACTTGGTATGAAAAAGGCATATATGAAGTATTTCCATTCTGATGATTATCAGAAAGAACAATGGAAGAAAGAGCGTGAGGAAAAGGAGGCTTTAGACAGCCAGTTGCTACCAGATAGCAGACAAAAGAAATTCGACGATTGGAAAAACTGGCCTGATGCGTATGTTGTCGATAAAGTCGCAGTATATGCTGCTGGTGGACGAACATTGGTATATGTAGACGAGAGGGTTACTGAGTTCGATGTACCTGAAGGAGTTGAGAATATATACCATCGTTGCTTTGCATGCTGCGATGCGTTGAAAAGGATTAGTCTGCCATCTACTGTGAAGCGAATCGGCAAAAGGGCTTTCTTCAGTTGCGTTTCACTCAAAGAAATTTCTATTCCAAAATCGGTTTCGATGATAGAAGAGGAGATGTTTATGAATTGCTCCTCCTTGGAACACATAGAACTTCACCCTCAAATCAAAGAAATACCAGCCCGAACCTTCTGCCATTGTAGAAATCTAAGGCATTTCAAATTGCCGGTGGAATTAAGGGCCATAAGGACAGAAGCTTTCCGACGTTGCTATTCGTTAGAGAGGATAGATACAAATGAAAAGCTTGAAATAATTGAGAAAAAGGCTTTTGAGGATTGTCGTACCTTGAAGGAATTCATAATGCCAGATACTGTACATTCTTGTTCTGAAGGCATGTTCAATGGATGTCATTCATTGCAACATATACATTTCTCATCTCTGATTAAGGACTTCGGTGGTAGCTGCTGCCGTGATTGCTGGAGCATTAACCGATTTACTATGCCAAAGGATGAACACATGATATCCTATGCAAAAACAAGTTGGGAGAAATATGCAGATAAGGTGGAAATCTCCACATCGGAAAATCCAATTCCAGAGACGATGTTCTGGACTATGGGGGAGTCGTTATATTTCGGCATTCCTCGTCTCACCTCTGTTTGCTTAATGTTCTGTTTTACCAAAGATGAGGAATATACCGTTCCAAGTTTTGTGACCAATGTTAAGCGCGATGCCTTTACTTCATGCAAGAATCTGCGTTCATTGCGACTCAGTCCTTATATAAAGGCCAGTGATGACCCATGGGATATCAATAGCGTTTCATATGGATTCATCTATGAGAACTGGACACAAATAGAAAATATTGTCTTTGACGAGACACTAAAGAATACAGAATATGCTGTTGGACTAATCGGATAAGAGACGATGATAGATAGTAAAGACTTAAAATGGCGATGCAGTTCTTGTGCTGTGTACTTCAGGAATCTTCCTGATATGGGTTTTTATGGAACTATATACATTGAAAATGAATACCATAAAAAATTCAATCGTTATCTGAAGAGATGGGGATGGTGGCTATGGAAATTTAAATTCTACAAATATAAATATGGCTTTTCAGAACTTACGTATATCCCCAAACTCTCTAAAAAGATTAAGCGGGAACATCTCTTATACCAATATCCGTTCTTATCTGAAGATATTGCACGAAAGATACCTGATGTCAAGACAACAGATTTGCTGGAGTATCTAGAAGATCCTGATGATGCACGATTTCTTAAACCTGGCTTTCTGTTCTATAGAGAAGAGAAGGATAATGGGATCACTGTATTTGACTACTACCCTCTGGCGGGGTTGGATAATTGGGCTCTCTCATATAAAACACAGATAGCTGAAATCCTAGAAAAACATAAGGAGGATTCTGAAGAGAATCGGTATAAAGGAGGAAGTAGAGGAATAGGACATGCAGGTTTGTATAGTACAAGCTATGAAAAGAATGAAAACTATGCAGATAATATGTTCGATTCTTTGGATCAACAGACAAAGACTCGATTAATCCTATTCACAAAACAAGTAAAGGAATTAAAGGAATTAGGTGTTCCAATGGCAATAATGGAAAAGATTCTTCACCAGAATGACAAGCTGAGTAAACTTGTTATAACTAAGAAACATGAAATACTATTGCCAGATTACAATAATATGGTAATCAAAATGGAACCTCTTGTTAAGGCCATATTCTTTTTGTTCTTGAAACATCCAGAAGGTATTATATTTAAACACTTGCCAGATTACAGGCAGGAGTTGATAGATATATATAAAAATTTGAGGCCACTTGGAATGAGTGATCGAGCATTGCAAAGTATAGAAGATGTCACCAATCCATTCCTTAATTCGATTAATGAGAAATGTGCACGGATTCGAGCTGCATTTATCAGTAAATTCGACGAGCATCTGGCTAAGAACTATTATGTCACGGGTGAACGTGGTGAAGCAAAGAAAATATCCCTGTCTCGCGATTTAGTTGAATGGGAAACCTAACCAAATGATTATTTATCTTCAAGCTTCAAGAAATAACTGGCTGCAATAGGAGTATAATGATTTGCTAGAAAATCGCGGATATGCTAAAAGCCAAAAGCATCGGGATCTCCTCCGTTTCCAGAAATTGAATTCATAATATCGCTTTCTGGGTCATATACACGATTCTTCTTTTGCTTTCTCTTCTCCTCATCACGTTTTCTTTCTTTTCTTTTTTCTTCTTCTCTTGATATCTTAGCATACTCTACGGCTATCCTGTATCTTCTTTGATCTTTCTCTGTAACATTCCCTTCTGTATCAATCTGATAATGCTTACAAATAGTATCAGAAATAATGGCGTTGCCATTTTCAAATGTAGTGGCTTCTGAATAATTGGATTGTGAAAGCCAACTCATATTTCCATCAATAAAATTGTATGATTTGTTAACGAATTGTATTCTGGCTAATCCACAACTAAAGTCATCTGCGTATAAAACATCATTATCAAGCCAACTTATCGACAAATCTATATCGCTCATATAGCCCCATTTCCCATCTTTTCCTAATACCCTTGCATATCCATCATAGAAAGGCCAAATACACGCAAGAGAAGGATGCCTTTTTATTCCACACATGACGGACTCTGTAGCTGAATCTAATTCAAAAAAGCCTTCTTCCTCACGAAGGATAAGATCAGTAAGTCCTTCTACTGTGAAAAACTCGTTTAAACTATTCTTTTTTATAACGTGCATAAAGATTACTATTATTAAAATGGATCAAATAGCTTTTATTATTTGCAAAGGTACGAAAAAAAGGAATAACTTGTATATCTTTAGGAAAAAAAGATGGTTTCACAAGCCTTGTGGAGTAAAATCGCTTGGTAGCAGGAATACAAGTTCGTATCTTTGCCACTGATTTTATTGTTCGTGATTATTTCAATGATAGGAAAAGGATGGTATGAATAAGATGATGAGTGATATTAGCTACACCAACATGCAAGAAATGTTGAAAGATTGCCTTTGTGAAGTACAGACAAAGGCTGCAAATGACGGTATTTTAGGAATTCCTTCTGGATTTCAACCTTTAGATGACCTGATCGGTGGGTTTGAAAAAGGGAAACTGTACGTTATTGGTGGCAGACCTAGTATGGGGAAAGAAGAGTTTATGTTATCAATGATAGAAGAGATTATTTTGGAGAGTAAAGTGCCAATGTTGCTGTTTTCGACGAATTATATGAAGTCAGACTATATACAAAGGCTTTTGGCCATCCACTGTGATATCCCTGTGTCGCACCTGAATCAAGGATTCCTGGAGTTACATGAGTGGGAAAGACTGGATAAAGACGTTGACGCATTAATATATGCACCTCTGTTTATACACGACTGTCTAGATTTACCGCTTAACGAGTTGATTGAAACTGCACGGAATTGTATCAAAGAAAGGGATGTAAAAATCATTTTCATAGACTGTCTTCAGATGATAGATTTTACAAAGGAGGACAATACCGTCTCAGAGAAAATAGCCAATATAATGTTCTCGCTGAAACAACTGGCCTGTCTAGCCGATGTGCCAATTGTTGTGGGGTCGATGTTGGGTAGAGGTGTTGAGTATCGAGAAGGGATCGAAGGCAAGAAACCACAGCTAATGGATTTGGCAAACTCCAGTTATATCGAGGGACTTGCTGATGTTGTAATGATGGTACATCGTCCTGAGTATTATCACATCTATGTAGATGATAATGGCCGAGACTTGCACGGGAAGATTGAAATCATAGTGAATAAGAATGCCCTGAGGCCATTGGGCAACTTTTTCCTGGACTATCATCCGAAGACGGGTAATGTAAGTATGATAACAAATACAAGAAAAACAGCCTCAAAGCCTGTCAGTCTCAAAGATTTGAGTACAGAGAATGAAGCGGTGAAAAAGTTAATCAAAACGTTCGACCTTGAAGATGAGTTACCATTCTAAAGTAATAAGAAAATAACGATATGACAGATTTTGAGTACATTATTAAACAGGCAAGGAAATTCCACTATACAAAGTGGAGCGATGAAGAGTTAAGAAAGTGTGTGGATATGCTGGTTGGGTTGGAAAGACAAGAATTGGTGTCTCTGTACATGAGTAAGTGGATAGCAGGAGAGAAGGTCTTAAAGGAAGAGATCTTCAAAATACTATATGCTGACAGGCTGGGAAAACGTGAAGAAAGAATCAAGGAAATGGAGATAAATGAGTTGATCGAAGAATTTCAAGACAAGAAAAGTGGCAACGTTTCCTTGATTAGGAATGAACTTAAATATAGATACAAAGAGGGCTTTGACGAGGACAAAATAAAGATTGCTAAAGCTTTCAAAGAATCGCCTTCAAAAGGGGATCAGCAATGGATAGAACTACAGATGCGAAAAGAATTGCATGGAAGTTCTGGCGGCAATCGATTGAATAAGTTGTCATGGAAGTAAAACGTCATCATTATGGATTACAAGATTAAATACAAAAGCATCTTTCCCCCCAAGGAATATAGCCGTATTGTTTTATGTGTGGTTATATTCTTCTATCTGCTTCTCTGCTATAACGGGTTGTGGAATATGGCACTATATCCTACTGAAGTATTTTACACAGAAACATTAGGATCCTTTCTTGAATTCTGCCAAATGCTGACACCAGCGACGTTGATCGCAACCTCTTTTGGTGCGCTTTCTGTTCTGGAATTGGTATGTACAGTGCCAGATAATGAATGGAAAACAATAATGGAAATGTTTCTTTGGTCGCTACTGACCATTCTCGTGAATTCGTTTACAGCCTATCTAATATCAACGGGAAACAATACAAACATGGGTATATGGTTGATTCTTATCACAACATCAGTGGTGAATATAGTTTGGTATATTTCCATGATTATTCTATTGAAAAGCAGTAAACACTTACATAAATTGGCAAAGAAACTTGAAGAAGATAATAATCAAAATGAGAATGTAGATGTGGTGGAGTCGGAAATACATGGCGCAAAGGATTTGGCATATAAAATGTTAAAGGAAATGGGGTGTACTCCGCAAGAGACGGAGGAAGGTCGGATAAAGTTTGAGTATCAGGGAATATTCTTTTTGATGGAGGCAATTAATGAATGTAAGTTTATAAATCTGATATGGCCTTGGTTCCATAGCTTTTCCAAATTCGACATTGATGAGTTTGCGAGGGTACGTCAGGTGGTGAATGACATTAATACAAAAGGGTCTGTTTCCGTAATATATGGCATTACTGATTCTGATGATGTGGCTGTACATATCAAGAAGAATTTATTGCTAGTTCCACAGATACCAGACCTGGAGGACTATATGAAGCTTACGTTAGATAGTTTCTTCAGAACAGCCAGAACATTGGATATTGAGATTGAAAAATGCAGATTTCAAGAATGTGAGCAATAACTTTGAGTTTTTTTTATTATATTTGCAACAAAAATGAGAGTATGAATAACGAATTAGGAAAAAGCATTGCAGAGGTTATATGTCGGGCCTGGAATGAACTTGACGCTTCATTATTTGAACCAATCCTGAGTGATGATTTCGAGTACATTTCTGTATGGGTGCTGGAAACCATGAAAGGTAAAGACCGTTACATGGAATACATTTCAGGGAAGTTTGAATCCATCAGAAAAGGGAATAATCCCGTTTCTGCAGAGTTGATATATCAGGAGCCAATCGATAAATACGTGGTAGTCCTGAACCAAGGTGGCAATCTTGCTGCTCTCGAACCTACTATTCAAGACAATATGCTAAAAAGTTTATGGATGCGACCTGTTGATATGATGCTTCCTGCTGTCTTCACAACTAAAAAGCCAATTGTGCCTGAACAACCAAAAGAGAAGATTGAAACGGAATACGAAAGATTCTCCAGACTGTTTCTTGAAGCTCTGACGTCGAATGATTTCTCCGTTGTAGAAGGCCTCCTTGCAGATGATGTTGTACAGATTCTGTACGATGCCAAAGAATTTATAGGAAAAAACGAAGTCATTTCATATTGGAAAGGATGGCTTGGAAGATGGAATGAACCTGCTGAAACTACAAAATACGAAGTAAAGGATTGTAAATACTACAATCGGGCGGTTCTTAGCATAAAGCCGTCTGGTTCAAAGAATCTATATCAGATGGCAAGAATAGAGAACGGGAAGGTTCAGCAACTGGTACTTTGTCCAAACCCATTGCAAAGTCCCCTGATAAGGTATTGGGACTTGGATCATTCTCCTCTGTTGTTTAGTGACCTTTCGGTTATGCCTCACAAAATGGGCAAAGATCTTGAACCTAGACCTTACAGGATTCCTTGTATGCGATGCGGATGCAAATCAGAAAAGCTGCAGCTGTATGAATATACACACGAAGCAGGTCCTTTAGGCTATAAAGGAGAATTGTCTGTTTGTACCAATTGTATGGAGGCTGTCGAGTTTTTGCCAACAGTGTTAATGAGGTATCAATAAACACTGTCATACGGGTATGAAGAAGAAACATATTATATGGGGATGTTCTGGTATCGGATGCTTTACTCTTTTAGCAGCCGTTCTGATAGTTGGCTCGTATGTTTGGTATGTAGCTAAAGCCTTTGATGACTTGGGTAACCCTGATGTCAGGAGGACATGGTTTGATAATCCAACCAAAATCGAAGAAGCTATAGGAATCAGACTTCCGGATTTCACGATAAAGGAATATAAACCAGGAGAAGTTCACTTTACAGGTGATTTCGGTGACACAATGATTATTGAGTTTAAGGAACAAATACCAGATTCCATATTCGATAAATTTGAACAGGAAGCTAGTAAAATAAAGCCATCTCATGAAGAGGATTTCTATCGTGTAAGTATAAATGTTGATAGTGTGGGGCTTCATTATAATAATCCTCATTTGTTTAATCATGATGAGTTTATTGAGATTACTTTATGGAGAGATTCTTTAAATGGCGTAATTGTTTACGGGAAATGGTAGTGTATTAACAGAATATAATAATATTATTATGGCAGATTTTAATAGATACGTTTGCAAAAAGTGTGGTCACACAATTGAAACTGACCCTCATGGACATTATGGCCTTATGGCTGGTGAATTTTTTGACTTTTATTGTGAGAAATGTAAAGAGATCGTAAGTATCTCATCAAGAGAAATTGCTGCAATGGGTTATTTTATAAAATGCCCCCAATGTGGTAATGAGAAACTATATACATGGAATGCCAAAGATGGCCATTGCCCTAAGTGTAATGGAGAGTTGGAAATGGTTGAGGGCGTTTTTATTTTGGCAGATTAATGGATGGAATATGGGTAAGGTAAAGATGTTAGGTGCGCTGGCTGGTGATATTATTGGCTCAGTGTATGAGTTTTGCAATACAAAGTCTACGGATTTCGACTTGTTCTGTAGCGGTAGTAACTTCACTGATGATTCTGTGATGACTTTGGCCGTAGCCAAATGGCTGGTGGAGGATGAAACTCATACCATCCATTATCTGATATATTGTATGCAGGAACTTGGAGACCATCATCCCAATGCTGGGTACGGCGGGCGATTTGCAGGATGGCTATGTGAAGATAATCCACAACCATACAACAGTTGGGGCAATGGGGCTGGAATGCGTGTTAGTCCTGTAGGGCTATATGCCAAGACTCTTGATGAAGCCTTGGCTCTTGCTGCTTTAACAGCCTCCGTTAGCCATAATCATCCCGAAGGTGTAAAAGGTGCCCAAGCAATTGCTACGAGCGTATTTCTCTGTAAGCAAGGGAAATCAAAGCAAGAAATAAAGGATTATGTGGAGAGAACGTTTGGTTACGACCTACATCGTACAATTGCGGAGATTCGCCCAAGATATGGGTTTGATGTTTCATGCCAAGGTAGTGCACCAGAAGCAATCATAGCTTTCTTAGAAGGCAATTCGTTTGAGGAAGTGATCCGCTTGGCAATTTCTCTTGGTGGTGACTCTGATACTATAGGAGCTATGGCTGGTGCCATTGCTGCTTGTATGTATCCTATTCCAGATGATATAGCAGAAAGATGTGACTCCATCCTAACTGAAGATTTAAGAGAAATCAAAGATAAGTTTATTCAAATGTTTGAAGCAAATGAATGAAGATGAAAAGAATCTTGATTTGACCGGCTTATCCAATTATGAGATATATGAGGTAAAAGAGGCTCTTTCTACAATAAGTTTTTACGAAATCGAGGCATTGTCAAAAGGTGACATCATCTACGAATGCTTCAAAAGAAGGTCTATAAAAACTCGAATCATATCTGCCCTCCAAAAAGGGGAAGTGGAGGATAGTGGAAAGAATTATGAAGCCTGGGACTGGAAGGCCGAAATCCTAGAAGTGTATGATTACAAATGGGATAATGGTACATATTGTAAAATCCGAGTGGATTACCCAAAGAAAGAACAAAAGTACCGGGTTTCAAATGTTCCATGTCAAGGCCAACCAAATCTTTATTATGAGGACATCTACAAGTACCTCATTGGAAAGGAATAGATAGATTTGTCATGTTAATGAATGAAAATTTGGTTATAAGATGGAGGATTTTGAGAGTATTGTGAGTATTATAGACAGAATAAAAGGTACTATAGATAGACTGAAAGGAACTATTTACGGCCAAGCAATTGGAGATGCCCTTGGACTTGGAACTGAGGGTATGACCGATGAGGATATGGCATGGAAGTATCCTAATGGGATTGTATATTATAGTGACATATTCCAGGACAGGCATCGGAAACGTTGGAAAATAGGTGACTGGACAGATGATACAGACATGATGCTTTGTATTGCTAACGCCGTTATTAAGGACAAAGGGGTGAATCTTACCAGCATTGCCCAAAACTTCAAAGAATGGGCAGATGGCGAGCCTATGGGTATTGGCGAGAATACTTATAAGGTCTTGATGATTGGTGATTATGTGATAAATCCCCTTGAAGTATCTAAAAAGGTATGGGATATGAGCAACAGACAAGCCGCAGCCAATGGAGGGCTGATGCGAACATCTATAGTCGGACTTTTTCCTAAAGCTGTTGAGGAGTGCGCTGCCAATATCTGTAGATTAACCCATTATGATCCTCGATGTGTTGGTTCGTGTGTTATTGTATCTGAACTGATACATTCTTTAGTATATGATAACAAAGGATTGACTTATCACCAAATGATTGATATAGCTCAGCGATACGATGAGCGTATTCGTGAGTTTATCGATTTATCAATGAACACGGATATTAGGGCATTAGAATTACAAGACGAGGATTCTGTCGGTTATACTTTGAGAACCCTTGCCGCTGGGTTATGGGCATACTGGAATACAAGGTCGTTTGAGGAAGGACTTCTTACTGTGGTTCATGCCGGTGGAGATGCAGATACCAATGCTGCTGTAGCCTGTGCTATTTTAGGGGCGAAATATGGCTTTAGCTCAATACCGCAGGATTATGTTGAAGGCTTAATATACAAAGAACAACTCGAAGAGGTTGCAAACGGAATGACAGGTTTGATGAAGTGAAATATGGGCTCAGGAAAGAGGAAAGTAATTGAATGGGAAAGCCTTTCAAGATGGGATAAGGTGGTGATGGTGTTTGTACTCCCCATATTTGCCGTCGTTGCAGGAGCTGAGCATATTATTGCAAAACTGACTGGGGCAACATATAATGAGGTGAATATCGTCATTTACTACTTGTTGATTCCATTGTCATGGGCAGCTATGATTGACTACATCACAAAGATGCCGTTTCTCTCTATAATGTATATTATAGCGTGGATAATATTCTTGAGGAAAGATCCAATGAAGTTCCGAGACCGTTGTGACTGGGCCTTCATTAAGTCTGTAGATTTTCTCTTATGGTTCAAGAAGATAGGCTGGAACTATGTTGTCAGTTCTGTCATAATCTGTGTGGTGATACCTCTTCTTATATATGTAGAACTAATATACGGGATATGCTCATAAAGTAAATTGTTAATGAGAAGAATTCAAAAAGGGATGGCTTGGTCTATTATTATAATAGTTGCTTTAATCGTTGTTAAAGTTATTTGGGTGACTTGTGCAACCGTAGGTCATGGCTCTTATGAGGGAGAAAAGAAAGAAATAATCCAACGCGCGAACTACCTCACCTCAAAGGTTGCCACTACGCCCCAGAAACTGTTGGATGAGATGCCTAGTGGCATTGGTGAACAGTTTCAGGGCGAATGGGCAATATACAGTTGCTCTATGACATGTGCGGCTTTGGCTAATATCGCAATTCTTTATCCGCAGAACAAAGAGCTATCCATCAAGTTTATAGGCCAAATAATCGACATTGCCATGTCTCAAGAGATTCGTGAATATGACAGGCTTCGATGGAGGGAAGACCCGTTGGATGGTATCTACGGTGATCTCAGCCATATTTCTTATTATAGCCATTTGGCATGGATGATAAGCAGATATAAGCAGATTGGTGGAGATGGCAAATACGATGGTTTGTATCATTCTCTGTGTAAGGCTATGAATCGCAGGATTCGTCAGAGTCCATATTTGAATTGTGAAACCTATCCTGGTGAACTCGTGTATATACCAGACATGTTAGTGGCTATAGTCGCCTTACATAATTATTCTTGTCAGTGTGATGAGAATTATTCTACGACTGTAAAGATGTGGATTGAAAGGGCCAGAAAAGAATGGATTGATAAAGAAACTGGATTACTGGCATCGTTTTTGGAAGCCGAAAACGGCATCACTCAAATTGTTATGACAGTTAAAGGTTCTTATTCTGCCTTGAATTGTTATTATCTGTCATTGGTGGATCCTGTTTTCGCCAAGGAACAATATGAGTGTTTCTTAAGAAACTTCAAGCAACGATTCCCGATAACAGGCATCAGTGAATACCATGATGGAAATTGCTTGTTCGGAATGGATATTGATGCAGGGCCTATTATATTTGGGCTAAGTCCTTCTGGAACAGGTTTCGCTTTAGGAGCAGCAACAAGTCTGGATGACAGTGGCTTCAGGAAGAAACTGTTACAGACTATAGAAACCGGTGGCAGTACCGTAAGATGGCTTGGTCAAAGCCATTACCTAGTATCAAACATAGCTTTGGTGGCCGAGGCAATCATCCTTGCTATGAGGACTTCTGCTCCACAGACTCGAATGTGTCACAAATAGACAAATGCAATTATGAAGAAATCATTAATCGTTTTCGTAACCGTCTTAGGTTGGGCTATTGGAGTAATTTCATGCAATAGTAGGGCAAAGGATTCACAAAAACAGCCTTCGTCTGAGGTGAAGAATGATACTGTAGTTTCAAATGATTCTATAGTAGAATTAGACCCGATGAGTCCGTACTGGTATGATAAAGACCAGACGGAGGTAACTTTCTCAGAAAAGAAAGATACGCTTTATCGATTCCCAAGAATCAAGATGGGAGGAACATATTCTATCCCATATACAGTCAAGTATATACAAGAAAGAGCTTTCCTTGGTTGCAAAGAACTCGAAGAGGTTATTATTCCCCGATCAGTTAACCATATAGAAATGGCGGCCTTTGAGAGTTGCCATAAATTGGAATATGTATACTTGTATGCTTCCATAGACACTATTCCTTTCAGATGTTTCAATAACTGCGATCATCTTAGTGAACTGCATTTGGGGAACACAAAACCTCCTTATATTGAAGAATTCAGCATGGAAGGAGTTAATAAAGACTCTTGTGCCCTTTATGTACCAACAGGATCAAAAGGCCTTTATAAGAAAAGTGATGGATGGAAAGACTTCAAAACGATTGAAGAGGAAGATAGTTATATGTCTGTTTATAAGAAAACAATGGGCGGTGGGAAGTTTCGCGATTTCTTTATTACTAATGGAGAAAACGGCTATCGATTCATGGTATATGATTCTTCAAAGGATAAGTATTATGATATAGAGTTCAAAGCTGATGATTATTTGAATGGTGGTGTTCCTGGTATGTCAGGCTTTGCAAGTCCTGATGGTCGGTATGTCTATGTGGTCGGTGATATTCTGGCCAACAGTACTGGGTGGGTATGTACGCTTATCATCTATCAGGTAGATACAAAGACCCTCAAAGCCAAACTTGTCAATGGAGTTGCGGCATGGAGGATGGATAAAGACGGATTTACAGTCGCTTCTGAGACTCGATGCACTACTCCTGAGGCAGAATTCTCCTATCAGATGGATTTTGCCTTTGAGGACATCACTTATGGTTTCGATGGGAAGGTAAAGCATAAAAGCAAAGAATATTCATCCCAAGAGGTTGAACCCAGATATGGCAAAAACAATAATGTTGTCAAAGGCTTAGGAGTGATTAGACATTCGTTTTACGATTAAAAAAGGAACATATGAGAAAGTTTATATTCATTGTTATTGCAATTATTATTGTTGGTATTGCAGTGGTTGCAATTCCTAAGTCAAAGAAAGAAGAACCTGTTTCTCAGGAAGCAGATAAAGAAGAAACTATCGACAGTGTTGCTGTAGCTGCCAGTAGAGAAGCCTCTGAGAAATTGGCATACTGGTTTCCCCACCATGATTCGCTCAATCATGGATTGGTTCATGTGGCAGAAGAATTGTGGCGGCTTGACTCTGCTGCAGCAAACTCCAATACTATTGGCAGATTAGTGTGGTATGAAAAATGTGAAAAGGCCTTATCACGTTGCTTTGATTCGATTCATCCTGGCTCAAATCTGTCGATGATGCAAAAGGCAGACTCCATGTTGACTGAGATTGCAGCCTTCTTCGAACAGGATGCGGACTATTCTACAATGGGAATGATTGTGAACATTGATTTACAGAACGATTTTCTTATATATCGCATGGCTGCAGAAGCAAGCTATATTCAGAAATATGAGCCATCATTTGTTGATGAGTTGAGTGCATGGGATGGGTTTCAACAGGCCATGAATGACTTCTGTCTGGGTGTTGTCAACTGGGATTGGTTTGGTGGGAGTGGTGCCGGGCCTGCTTCACTTGCAGAGAGAAATGAGATATTGCAATGCCGTTTGGATGACCTGAAGCGCATTCACAAGCAATATCAAAGGGAGTTTGCCATGCGATTATATGACCGCGAAGATATCGGAAAGAATATTGATCGCCATCTTGAACAAGCAAAAACGGATTTTAGAAAGGCTGTTGATAAGGTCGGAAACTCTATTACTAAGGATGATGATGCCAAAGAATACCTGTCAGAAGAAAGGCTGGATGCATACAATGCCTTATTTGACAAGATTCAAGCTTCAAGAAAGCCGCTCGTAAATGCTCTTGATGAATGGCTGAAAGTCAGGAACGCTTTCCCAAAAGACCAGTCCAATGTTCAAAGAGCTGCTAAAAACAAGTTCAAGGAGAATACTGCTATCATGGTTGATTCTTTAGCAACATGTATAGTTAATAGTGTGAACAATATATGATGATTCCGCTCCTGCATTGAAACTACAGGAGCGGAATTTCAAGAGATTCAGTTTACGCTTCCTCTTCGAAGAATGACCCCTTGGGCATTGGCGTTGCTTCGGCGACACAGCAGTTGTAGCGTTCGCGACTGCGGCGTTCGCGGGCGAACATGGCCTTGGTGCCAGCCATATCCTGATGGAACTCCAGATGCTCGTCGATGGCGAAGGAATGGGCCATGGTCTCTACGTCGAGGTTGTCGGTGCCGATGAGCGTGAAGGTCCAGTTCTGCTTCTTCAGCTTCTCAATCATCGTGCGGATCATCTTCAGCGTCCATTCCTCGCTGCTGTTCTCCTCACCGTCGGTGATGATGGTCACCAGCACATGGGCGCCGTCCTCAATCTGGGCATTGGTCTTCGAGATTCCCTTGCCGATGGCATCATAGAGCGGTGTGCCGCCACCGGGGTGGTAGGCCTTCCAGTCCAAGTCCTTGGTCTGGGCAGCGGGCAGGTTGTCGTAGTGCCAGG
>JAEEGF010705589.1_pt1 | contig 14745 bp, 13 predicted proteins | sample 9134171 | NCBI WGS metagenome assembly JAEEGF01 (sample SAMN16246542, study PRJNA631951) | gut metagenome | biome: gut microbiome; feature: rumen; material: AP-attached | host: Bos | place: Iran: Karaj | collected 2018-10 | reverse complement strand
CTATCCATTCAACTCCACCTGAGTTTACTTTGTAAATAACATAAGTCCCTTTAAATAAAAGCGGGAGATGATCATATAATTCTGTAGCCTCGACTAATTTAGTATCCATATGAAGCATTTCAGTAAGATATTTTTCCATAATGCATCCTTTTTTAAATTTGTAAACCATTTTTATTTACAAATTAAATATAGTATACTGATTGGAATAAATCAATTAAAATCGCGGCTTGCTTCGTAAAGGCACGGTTCATACAATATTGTGATCATCTATATTAACCTGCTCTCCAAAGAAATCTATTATCTGCTTCACCGAAACCGGAAAGAAGTTATTGGCATCTACGCCAACATCATATCGTCTGATGCCTTCTGCTCGATTTTTTTCATTATATTCCATGCGTGCATGGATATGACCGTGCAGCTGGTATCCTCCGCTGCTCTTCTTCGGCCAGGACAACATCGGATAGTGCATCAGCGCAAAGTTGCGTCCTTCCACAGAAATCTTCATAAAATCCTTTATATCCTCAAAGAGTCGCGGATCATATTTCTTATCATGATTCCCGACTATCAGATATTTCTTTCCATTCATCTTTCTGATCAAGTTATCCGCATCTTCAATCTTCATGTGATGACAGATATCACCAAGGATATAAACTGTATCATTTTGTCGAACCACGGAATTGTAATTCTGAAGGAGTATTCTATCCATTTCTTCAACAGACTCAAAGGGCCGATTCTGCATATTTATTATGGCTCTGTAGCCAAAGTGCATATCTGCTGTAAAAATACCATTTCTATAACCTCATCAAATTACAACATGCTTATCTTTTCAAGCATAGAACTACAAAAATCCTGTACAACAACTACCGCCATCAGTATAGCCAGGATACCAGCAAATATCAGTGAATAAAGGAACAGATCCCCCCACCTATGGATAACGATGCTATAGATAATAGCTGCTCCAACTATTAATGTTAGCAGCCCTACTGCCCATTCTGTCAGCTTCACCGAAGCCTCCAAAGCCCATCTTATAAAAAACAGAACAAAAGCAACCGGTAACAACAAGACCTTCAAGAGTTTTCGTAATATGAACATATTAACCAATCCTCCCTTCACGCAGCTCGTTCATCACCTTGTAAGCGATCAAACGTAAAACATATTCCGGCATGGCTCTACGGCCAAGTTCCCACTCCTGCATGGTCCGATAAGGTACACCCAACCATACAGAAAAATCAGTTCTGCTCATACCGGACTTTTCCCTGATCATTCTGAAACAATAAGCCAGGCGACGACGCTCAGCATCCTTGTCATTTTTGTCATACTTTTCTACTTCAATCTCGATTCCTTCGAGGTTATATATTTCCTTCTTCATAGGCACCTCCTTCATGTAGTCAATGCGTGTGCTTCTGTTTTTATTATATGTAGTCACTGACTACATGTCAAGAAATATCCGACAAAACAGAAAAAGGAGCCGCTCTCGACTCCTTACTTCTGCTTTTTCGCTTATTATTTCCGCTTGCCGCTTGTTTTTTCCGCTTGTCCTGATGGTTGAATATAATCAGCAGCTCTATACATAACCGTCAGTTTGCCAAATCTTTTACCTGATAAATCTTCAAATGTCGACATACATACACCTCATATTCTTCTCAAACTATTCCATTCAGATTATATCATTATCCATGTCATTGCACGATTATTAAATGTGAAATACCATAATAAAGTATGGCTAATAAGAAACTATATACCTTTTTCATAAAGAATCGATAAATGATCGCATTATTGAATGAAAAAAGGGCTTCCTTCCGGAAACCCTTAAGCATGTTCTCTTTTGTCGTAAATCTGTCGTAAATTATTACCTCAATTATCTGAAACCCTTGAATTTACTGGCTTTTTCAATTCAAAGATTTCATTGTCGGGAACAGCAACACATCCCTTATCGCAGGGCTGTTGGTAAGCAGCATCGTGAGTCTGTCGATGCCGTAGCCGATGCCGCCTGTGGGCGGCATACCGATCTCGAGGGCATTGAGGAAGTCCTCATCGGTGTGGTTCGCCTCTTCGTCACCTGCTGCAGCAAGTGCATCCTGTGCCTTGAAACGCTCGCGCTGATCGATGGGATCGTTGAGCTCGGAGTATGCATTACACATCTCCCAACCGTTGATGAAGAGCTCGAAACGCTCAACGTAACCGGGCTTATCGGGCTTACGCTTTGTGAGCGGACTGATCTCAACGGGATGATCCATAACGAATGTGGGCTGAACGAGCTTCTCCTCACAGTACTCTTCGAAGAAGAGGTTGAGGATGTCGCCCTTCTTGTGATGTGCCTCGATCTCGATATGGTGCTCCTTGGCGAGCTTACGTGCAGCGTCGTCATCCGCAACCTGATCAAAGTCAACGCCTGCGTACTTCTTAACCGCGTCGATCATGGTGATACGCTCGAAGGGCTTTCCGAAATCAAGCTCGATATCACCGTACTTGAAGGTCGTTGTACCGAGCACTTCCTGTGCAACGTGACGGAACATGTTTTCAGTCAGATCCATCATTCCGTAGTAGTCTGTATATGCCTGATAGAGTTCCATAAGCGTGAACTCGGGGTTGTGACGTGTGTCAAGACCCTCGTTACGGAAAACACGACCGATCTCATATACGCGTTCGAGTCCGCCGACGATCAGTCTCTTGAGGTAAAGCTCGAGAGAGATACGAAGCTTAAGGTCCTCGTCGAGAGCATTGAAATGTGTCTCGAAAGGACGGGCTGCCGCGCCGCCCGCATTTGAAACGAGCATGGGAGTCTCAACTTCCATGAAGCCCTGTCCGTCAAGGAAACGTCTGATGGTGCTGATGATGCGTGAACGCTTGATAAATGTGTCACGCGCGTCATCGTTCATGATAAGGTCAACGTAGCGCTGACGATATCTCATGTCTGTATTTGTAAGTCCGTGATACTTCTCGGGAAGGATCTGGAGCGACTTTGTGAGAAGAGTGACCTTCTCCGCATGGATGGAGATCTCGCCCATCATGGTACGGAAAACATATCCCTCGATGCCGAGGATATCGCCGATGTCGTACTTCTTGAAATCAGCGTAGGGCTCCTCGCCGATGCCGTCGCGTGCGACATAGACCTGGATATTGCCCTCGCGGTCCTTGATATTGCAGAAGGAAGCCTTACCCATGACACGCTTGCTCATCATACGGCCTGCGATCGTCACACGGATAGCCGATGCGTCCATGATAGCGCGCTTCTCCTCGTAGTCGGCCTTCTTTGCTGCTCTCGCATCTTCCTCGCTCATCCCGTCCGTGTTTACTTCGGGTCTGTCGCCGATGAGCTTCTTTTCAAGCGCCTCGTACTCGCTTCGAGCGTCTGTCGAATGGTGCGAAACCGCATACTTTGTGATCACAAAAGGATCCTTGCCGGCTTCCTGCAGAGCTGCCAGCTTCTCGCGGCGTACCGCAAGGAGTCTTCCTATGTCTTCCGTCTCGGCGGCCTGCACCTTGTTCTCGCGTTCGTTATCTGCCATATCCTAAACCCACTTTCTTATTACTCATATTCCGTATAAACGTTTTAACGCTTATGTTCCGGGACTTTTTCTCAATCTCGTTTCTCATAAACTTTTAACGCTTATAAATCCATGCTCAAATTATCTGTCTTAACCTGCTTATTTTTCTATCTTAAGGACCTTGAACTTAAGCTCACCGGCATTGGTCTCGACCTTGATCTTCTGGCCGGCCTTTGCGCCGATAAGAGCACGTCCGACGGGTGACTCGTTGGAGATCTTGTTGTTGAGGATATCTACCTCGGTCGATCCTACGATCTTGTAAACAGCCTCTTCCTTGAACTCTTCATCATAAATGGTGACAGTGCTTCCGACAGTGACAACATCCTTGCCGGTCTCTTCGTCATCAACAACTTCCGCATTCTTGAGGATCTTGTCGATCTCTTCGATACGAAGCTCGATCTCTCGCTGCTCTTCCTTCGCTGCATCGTACTCAGCATTCTCTGAAAGGTCGCCCTGCTCACGAGCTTCCTTGATCTTCTGTGCAACTTCTTTACGACGGTTGACCTTAAGATCCTCAAGCTCATCCTCAAGGGCCTTAATACCTTCGTAAGTCATGATGTTCTTCTTTGTCTCTTTCATGCGGATCCTCCTGACCACTTAATATGACGATATAAACATTACAGTTCCCTGACCGTCGATGTACCCCGCCAGGACTTTTGCGATCCAAAGCGGGGTATATTATCTCTTTTACATTGTTGCAAATTTTACTACATTATTACTTCGGAGTCAACCAAAGCAGACCAAAATACCGTTTTTTCGGTATTTTGTGTCCCGTCAGAAACACAACTGCTTCTGTTGTGTTTCGAGAGGGATGCGAAGCATCGGCGTCTTAAAATTTCCCGGTCTCTTTGAGACGCAGGAAATTTTATAGCTTTAATCAGTCACTTCCTCTGCCTTAATCTCCTTAGTATTGATCTCAACGAGGAGGTTCTTGATGAACTCGTCAAGCGCAATACTGCCCTCGTCGCCCTTGAAACGGCTTCTTACGCTCACAAGACCCTCTTCCTGCTCCTTCTGACCAACGACGATCATGTAAGGGAGTCTGTCCATACGAGCCTCTCTGATCTTGAAGCCGATCTTCTCGGAACGGGCGTCGATCGTGGAACGGATGCCTGCAGCCTTGAGCTTCTTGTCAACTTCCTTGGCATACTCCTCGTACTTGTCGGAGATGGGAAGTACTCTTACCTGCTCGGGGCACATCCATGTCGGGAACTTTCCTGCGTAGTGCTCGATGAGCCATGCAAGCGTTCTCTCGTAGCATCCCATGGACGTTCTGTGGATGATCCAGGGAGTAGCCTTGTTGCCTTCGGCGTCGATGTAGTACATGCCGAACTTCTCGGCGCTCTCGCAGTCAAGCTGGATAGTGATCATCGTGTCTTCCTTGCCGTAGACGTTCTTGGCCTGGATATCGATCTTAGGTCCGTAGAATGCGGCTTCGCCTTCTTCCTCTGTGAACTTGATGTTGTTCTTGATCATTACATCGCGAAGGTAGCCCTGCGTCTTATCCCAGTATTCAGCATCTCCGAGATACTTTTCTTTGTTCTCGGGATCCCACTTCGAAAGACGGTATGTAACTTCGTCCGCAAGTCCGAGCGTCGTAAGAACGTAATTTGCAAGCTCAACGCATCTCGTAAGCTCTTCCTCAGCCTGGTCGGGACGAAGAACGATGTGTCCCTCCGTGATCGTGAACTGTCTTACACGGGTAAGTCCGTGCATCTCGCCGGAATCCTCGTTACGGAAGAGAGTCGAGGTCTCGCTCATGCGGTAAGGCAGGTCGCGGTAGCTGCGCTGCTCATTCATATATACGTAATACTGGAAAGGACATGTCATGGGACGGAGCGCCATAACTTCCTTGCCGTCCTTAGTTCCCTCGGCTTCCTTGTTGAGAACGAACATGCCGTCCATGTAGTGATCCCAGTGACCGCTGATCTTGTAGAGGTCGGACTTTGCCATGAGAGGTGTACGTGTACGCACATAGCCCCACTCGTTGTCCTCGAGGTCCTCCATCCAGCGCTGCAGGATCTGGATCATCTTCGTTCCCTTGGGGGTGAAGAGCGGGAGACCCTGGCCGATAACATCGGCGGTAAGGAAGATCTTCATCTCGCGGCCCAGACGGTTATGGTCACGGAGCTTGATATCCTCAAGGTGTGCCAGATATGCGTCCATGTCCGCATTCTTTGTAAATGCCGTTCCGTAGATACGGGTGAGCATCTTGTTCTTCTCGTTGCCTCTCCAATAAGCGCCCGATGATGAGATAAGCTTAACGGATTTAAGCTGTCCGGTCGTCATGAGGTGAGGTCCCGCACAAAGGTCCACGAAAGCGCCCTGATCGTAGAACGAGATCTCGGAGTCCTCGGGGAGGTCGCGGATGAGCTCAACCTTGTAGGGCTCTCCCTTCTCCTCCATGAACTTGATGGCCTCTTCGCGGGGAAGAGTAAATCTCTTGAGTTCGTGGTTCTCCTTGATGACCTTCTTGATCTCCTCCTCGATCTTGTCAAGATCCTCACGCGAGAAGGGAGGTGTATCAAAATCGTAGTAGAAACCTTCGTCGATCGAAGGTCCGATTGCAAGCTTAGCCTCGGGATAGAGACGCTTTACAGCCTCTGCGACAACGTGCGAAGCGGTGTGGCGGTATGCAGCCTTGCCCTTCTCATCGTCGAATGTAAGGATGCTCAGCGCACAATCCTTGTCAACGACTGTTCTGAGGTCAACTACCTTGCCGTCGATCTCACCGGCACAGGCAACTCTCGCAAGACCTTCCGAAAGGTCCTTTGCGATCTCGATCACCGTCATGGGTGATGCGTATTCTTTTACTGATGAATCTTTTAACGTGATCTTCATAATTACTCCTTTTCTGAATTTGCTTTCTGATTTATATTGACTTCACAAGCGCTGCACTTCCTGTATCTGCGAGCGCCTTTTTAATTACAGCCGCGCACTCCTCAAGCGAGTACTTCTCCTGTGTGCCGTCCGTCATGTTCTTGAGGCTGACGTTACCTTCCTTTATCTCGTCCTCTCCGATGAAGACACAGAACGGGATTGAAAGCTTGTCGGCGTAGCCGATACGCGCCTTGAACTTCTTCTGTTCGAAGTAGATCTGTGTGCTGATGCCCTGTCTGCGCAGATACTCCGATACTTCGATCGCCCTGGTGTAGTCCTGACTCATCGGGATGACGAGCACTTCCGAAGGGTACCTTTGGCTCTCACTGAGCCACCCGTTCTCATTCAGTACGTAGAAGAGACGGGTGAGACCGATCGAGATCCCGACGCCCGGGAGCTTGCGGTTTGTGTAATATCCGGCAAGGTTCTCGTACCTTCCGCCGCTGCACACACTTCCGATCTCGGGGTGTGAGTTGATCATTGTCTCATAAACGGTGCCGGTGTAGTAATCAAGGCCTCTCGCGATCGTAAGGTCGATGCGGAGATTCTTATCGGGAACCCCGAAACCGCTCATGTACCCGGTTACGGTAGCAAGTTCGTCAACACCGATGTCAAGGAGCTCCGACTTGCCTGCCATTGCCCTGAGTGTCTCGATCGTTTCAGCATTTGAACGCCTGTGTGTCAACAGTTCAAGAAGTTCGCCCGCAGCCTTCATGTCGATCCCCAGACTGCTGAGTTCTTCTTTAACGGCCTCCCCACCGATCTTCTCGAGCTTATCGATAACACGAAGGACCTCGGCTTCGTTGCCGCCGAGACCGAAGAGCTCGAAGAGTCCGCCGAGCACCTTGCGGTTGTTGATCCTGATAGTGAAATCGGAAATGCCGAGTTCTGTGAAAATCCTGTAGATTATACCCGGTATTTCAGCGTCGTTTACGAGTGAGAGCTCTCCGTCACCGATGATGTCGATATCGGACTGGTAGAACTCCCTGAAACGACCCTTCTGAGCACGCTCCCCACGGTAAACCTTACCGATCTGGTAACGCTTAAAAGGGAAGGTGAGCTCACCGGCGTTCTTCGCAACGTACTTTGCAAGCGGAACGGTGAGGTCGAACCTCATGGACAGATCGGTATCTCCCTTGTTGAAACGGTAGATCTGCTTCTCTGTCTCGCCGCCTGCTTTCGCAAGGAGCACTTCGCTGTATTCGAGGATCGGTGTGTCGAGAGGATAAAAACCATAAAGGCTGTAGACATCCTCAAGTTTCCTCCTGATCTTGTCAAAAATAACCTGACGGTCCGGAAGAAGCTCCATAAATCCGGAAAGCGTCCTGGGTTCTGTGATGTTTGCCATAAATGCTCCTTTCCAAAACAAAAATCCCCTTGAAAACAATTCTGCTTTCAAGGGGACGAATAAACTGTATCCGCGGTTCCACCCCGTTTGGTCACATGTCCGCTGCCGGATCCTTCGCTAATCCCCGGTCCATGCAGTTTCTCCTGTAACCCTGCTTAAGGTAAGGTCGTAACGTGACCGTGACGGGCCGGATTGGGGCCGCTCGGGAGGCGGTAACACATTGGACCGGATTCCCATGGCGCCCTTCCACCAAACGGGCGACCTCTCTGTCAGGTTCCGAAGATCCGTGTCTTCTCCTTCAACGCTTTATAAATGTGTTACGGTCATTTTAGCATTTCTTTCGCTTTTGTCAAGTAAAAAGTCCGTGATACGCAAACATAATCTGAGCGCAGTCCTTTTTGAAGAACTGCGCTCTTGATCTTTAATACAGTGTAAGTTCAAAGTGGGCTGCGATTCCGAGTGCGTCAGCCTCTGCGATCGCTGCGAGGTCTTCCTCGCTGTCGATGAACGGTCTGTCCGCTTCGTTATCGATATAGGCGTGCTCTACGATGATGCCGGGGATGTCACGGCTTGCGCAATGTCTGTTGATCGCGTAGTAGTCGTAGGGGTTACCGTCCTTGTCGAAAAGGTCGTTGCTGTCACGGGTCGAAATGCCGTGGTTCTCGAGTCCGAGATCTGCGAGCCTGCCGAGGATCTGCTCTCCGAGGAGAGACGATTCTTCATTGACATTATCGCGTCTTGAAACGTACACGATCGAACCGTGAAGGTCATGCTTGTCCGATGCGTTGAAGTGGATGCTCACAAGTGCGTCAGCATTGGCAAGCTCCGCAACACGTGCTCTCTCTTCAAGATCAACCTTGAGTGTGGGATCGAGCTCCCTGTCGGTACTGCGTGTCATGTAGACAGCCACATCGCTGTAGTGGGTGATCAGGTAGTTTCTGCAAAGGAGCGCAACTTTCAGGTTGAGGTCCTGCTCGTTGATACCGTCGTATGATGCACCCGCATGCACTCCGCCGTGTCCGGGATCAAGAACGATCTTGATGCGGGCTCCGGGATCCGGGATGTACTTGGCGGGATCGACAAGGCTTCCGCCGATCACGTCGTCTTTATCTGTTGATTTCTTGGTTTCTGAAGTCTTGGGGGTGGTTGTCTTTGCAGGGGTCTTTGAAGTATCGCTTTCGTCCGTGCCGGGGAGGCTCAGAGTATCGCGTGTGATGTCGGGGACAAGAGTTCTGCCGTCCGCGATGGACTTTTCCAGTTTTTCGGGCGCGTCGGTCGCCTTACTGCTCGAGCTGACGCATCCCGTCAGGATGCCCGCTGCGACAGCTACACAAATCAAAGATCCAAAAGCTCTTCTGATACGTCCGGACATATTGTGCTCGGCCTCTCTTCCCTACAAATGTGTTGATTCCCCTTCCGCCGTTTAACGACCTGCGGCCGGTCGTGGATTTCCGCGTCAACCTTAAATCAGGCGTCCCCTTCGAAATCCGGATCTTCATCAGGTAGGTTCCCCGGAAGCACCCGGGTCATCCTTAAAGCAGATGTGCCCTTGCAAAATCAGGGTCATCCTTAAGGAGCATGATGGGCGGTACATCAAATACCGTCTTGGCTCCGCTCATCCCTGCGAGGTTCATCCTGTGAGCTGCTCTTGCGAATGCAACGAGCACGCATGAAGTGAACTCAGGGTTCGAGTCAAGCTTGAGGCTGTACTCGATGGTATGGGTGTTGCTGTTACCTGCGCCGGTCTTGCCGGTACGAAGAACGCTTCCGCCGTGAGGCAGACCCTTATGATCGCGGTCCAGCTCTTCCTGACTGATGAAATGAACTGTTGTGTCGTAATCTGCGAAATAATTGGGCATCGTCTTGATCTCTTGCTCGATCCTTGCCTTGTCAGCGCCCTCTTTCGCAACTACGAAACACTCACGTGTGTGCTTCTGGCGGGTTGTGAGCTCAGGCATCTCGCCGTTCCTGACTGCCGCAACGGCCTCGGGAGCCGGAACTGTGTACTGACGTGCGTCCTGAACGCCCTCGATACGACGGATCGCATCGGAATGGCCCTGGCTGACGCCTCTGCCCCAGAATGTGTAATCAGCGCCGTCAACAAGGATAGCGTTGGAGTAAAGTCTTGCGAGTGAGAACATACCGGGATCCCAGCCGACCGAGATAAAACCGATCTTGCCCGACTTCTTAGCTGCTTCGTCAACATTCTTAAAATGCTCGGGGATCCTTGCGTGAGTATCGAAGCTGTCTACTACGTTGAAATACTTAACTGCTTCGGGTGTCTGTGCGGGAAGGTCTGTAGCACTTCCGCCGCACATAATGAGGACATCGATCTCGTCCTTGTGCGCTGCGAGATCCGCTGCGCTGTAAACCTGTGCCTTGCTGTTTATGGTAAGAGTCTTGGGGTCACGTCTCGTGAAAACCGCCTTGAGCTCCATGTCACTGTTCTGTGCGGCTGCGAACTCGATCCCTCGTCCGAGATTGCCGTAGCCGAATATTCCTAACCTGGTCATTTCTGATTCCCCTGCTTGCACGCTCCCGCGTGCTGTTCCTTTCTTTACCTGCCTGTGCAGTCTTACTTTGTGGTGCTCCCGAACCCTCCGTTACGGACGCCGTCCGCCTCATCATCAACCGTGATCCCGAACGGAGTGAACACTCCCTGGATAAATCCCTTGCCTGCTTCGACCGTGATCGTCTTGTCAGCCGATGTGTTTGTGATCTTGGCTATGATGTGCCCCTCGTTGTCGGAGTAATAATAATCGCTGTCGATAACCCCGACAGTGTTCGCAAGCTTCATCCCGTACTTAAATCCGAGGCCGCTTCTGGGGTAGAGCATGAGCACCCAGCCCTCATCGATGCGCGCCCTGATCCCTGTCGGAACGCTCAGTGACTCTCCGGGTGCGAGCTCGATCTTCACCGGTGTGAAGAAATCGTACCCTGCGCTGCCGCTTGTCGCCCTTTTGGGAAGGATGATGGATTCATAAACGCCTATGGCCTCTTGCGGAGTGATGCCGAGCTTGTCGGTCGCCGAGCTGACAAACTGTGCGGATGAAACCTTAAAAAACTGAGCCATCCCTACCATGCGAAATCCCCCAAATCAGCCTGTACGAACGGTTCCACAAGACTCCGCCCGCGTAATGAGTTTTTCAAACGATCGGCTTTTCAAGCCGTTTTCCCGGCCGTCCGGACCTGATCCGAAACCACTCCACCGATTAAAAAACTCTTATTAGAATTATCATAAACTTTTTCATATCTACTGACAAGCGTTTTCTTTCATCCCTGAAATATTTTTTACACAGACCTCAAATCCTGATCTTCAACGTTCCGTTTCATAAGCTTTTTGGGGGATCCCACGGGCTCGTCGGGAAATGCGGGATCATGGTCATATACGTTAAAAATACCCTCCCTGTCGCATAAAACGACAGAGAGGGTATTTGGTTTTTAATGATCTTACTGTCCGACGATTTCGCGGAGTGTGTCCGCAAGTGCCTGTCCGTCAGCAACCGTGTAGGTTGTCGTGGTTCCGAAAGCGAAATCGTAAACAACACATCTGTCGGTGTAGACCTGAACGCACACATCAAAGTCGGCTTCGTTGTCCTGATCGTAGATGACGATCAGCGGCGAATACTCTGAAAGCGCCTCGTCGGATGCGTCTCCGATCTCAACCCAGAACGGATTCTTCTCGGGTGAATACTCAAAATCGGGAACGGTCTCGCCGTTGACCTCGATCGAACCGATCACCTCGGTCGCCTTATCGGAAGGGCCTCCGCCGGTTTCCTTGAGCATCTGCTGGGATTCCTCAAGAGCTTCCTTGAGCTGCACGGGATCGTTAATGTCGAACTCTTCCTCTTCGGCCTCGTCAGCTTCCGGCTCGACAGCCGCCATACTGCTGCCGTCGTTGGCCGTCACTCCGACCGATCCGTCGCCGTCGCCTGCAGCGGGTTCTTCGGCTTCCTCAGACTCTGCTGAATACTGCATGGGGTTGGACACTTCGGGTTCTCCCTCAGCCACCGCCCTCACAGCGTCAAGGATAGGCTTGTAAAGGTCCTTGTCACCGAGCATGAACACGTTGTTTAAAAGATCCGATGTTTCGGCCTTCTGATCAATGTAGTATTCATCATCGTCAAAGTAGTAGAGGCCGTCTTCTTCGGACGCAGCATCCGCAGCGGCGCCGTCAGCGGCAACCATACCATTCACGCCACTTCGCATGCCGCCGTAGCCACCGTTACCGGCGCTGCCGGCCATGCCGGCTGCCCCAACATCGAATGTAGCGGACTCCACGGGTGAAGCGGGAGCTTCCGTATCATACACAGCAGCGCCTTTCATCTCATACGATTCGGCAGCAGACTCCGTCCTGTCTTCTGTTGCGGTACTCATCGCAGTCGTAGTCGAAGCATCTTCACTCTTCTTTGTTAAGTTCATGCCGGATCCGAGGAATATCGCGCCGACAACCACAGCCGCAATCCCGGCAACAACACCGGCGATAGTGGCGATACGTCTGCCTGTGAAGAATCTCTCCTTCTTGTACATGGGCGTCACAACCGCTGTTGCCTCTTCGGGAACTTCCTCGGAGACTGTCTCTGTGGCAACTTCCTCAGCAGCAACTGCCGCAAACTCTTGGTCAAACTCGGCTCTGATCTCCTCCTTGCGGGGAGCTGCCTCGTCGATAGCTTTAAGCGTTGAAGCAACAAGATCTTCGTCGACCGTGAGGCCTTCTAAGTCAATGTCGCTGTCAAGGGCGTCTTTTAATAATCTGTCAAAATCATCCATGACTTACAGCCTCCCTTCCAACTTAGATTTAAGTACTTCTCGTGCCCTCGCGAGACGGCTTTTTACCGTACCTTCGGGCACACCAAGTGCAGCCGATGTGTCGGCAACACTCATTTCGCGGAAGTATACACACAAAACAACTTCGCGATAATTCTCGGGCAGTGAGTTCACGGCTCGCCTGATCTGCTCATCGCGATCCGCATTCTCTATCTGCTCGTGATCGTCTTCAACTCTGAGACTGTCCTCTTCGACCTGCGTCATAGGGACAACATTTTTCTGGTAAGCGCTCTTCAGATAATCCTTACAAACGTTGACCGTGATCCTGATAAGCCAAGTCTTGATCGAACTGTCACCCCTGAACTTGTCAAGATTGTAATTGGCCTTTATGAATGTTTCCTGGAATAGATCCTTCGCAGCCTCCCTGTCCCTGACGAAGGAATATGCCGTTCTGAGGACATCGTTGCCGTACTCGCGTACCAGAGTCTCGATGTCATAAACGGTATTCTCCGTCTCTGTAACCATTAGACGATCCCCCTTCCTTTTCGGTTCCATTAAATTTCATTTAAAAATGCTTCGTATCCTCTTTCTGTTTCGTAGATGTCCGCTTTGCTTGCAACTTCCCAAGGCGCGTGCATGTTGTGGAGTCCGACACCGCTGTCGATGACTTCCATTCCGTACTCCGCCATGATGTAGGCGATCGTTCCGCCGCCGCCGAGGTCAACCTTGCCAAGCTCAGCCATCTGGTAGGATACTTTGTGCTTGTCGAGTGCTGCGCGCAGCTTTGCGATAAACTCGGGATTGGCATCGTTCGAGCCCGACTTTCCTCTTGAGCCCGTAAACTTGCTGAAAGCCATGCCCTTTCCGAAATAAGCGCAGTTCTTCTTTTCCATGACCGAAGGGTAGTTCGGGTCAAATGCAGCATTAACGTCGGACGAAAGCATATGTGATGAAGCGAGGGCTCTCCTCAGATCAAGCTCGTTGTAGCATCCGAGCCTGTCCATAAGCTCCGCAACGGAATTCTCGAAGAATCTCGATGTCATGCCCGTTGCTCCGACGCTTCCGATCTCTTCCTTGTCGACAAGGATGCAGACCGCGGTCCTGTCAACGTCCGGTACGTTAAAGAATGCCTGAGCCGACGTATATGCGCAAACTCTGTCATCCTGCCCGTAACCGATGACCATGCTCGAATCGATACCGTAGTGTCTTGCGCGTCCTGCAGGTACGATCTCGAGCTCGGCCGACATAAAGTCATCCTCCTCTACGCCGTACTTTGTCTTGAGGATCTTTAAGATACCGGCCTTAACGGCTTCCTTTTCCTCGCCTTTTAACGGAATGCTTCCGACAAGAACGTTGAGGTCCTCGCCTTCAACAACCTTCGGAGCTTCCTTCTTCATCTGCTCCTGAGCGAGATGGATGAGAAGATCCGAGATGCCCACAACGGGATCTGCGGGATCCTCACCGATCACAACCTTTACCACACTGCCGTCCTTCTTGCAGATAACTCCGTGAATGGCCATAGGCATTGTAACCCACTGGTACTTCTTGATGCCGCCGTAATAGTGTGTATCAAGGAGTGCAAGCTGTGTGTCCTCGTAGAGCGGGTTCTGCTTCACATCAAGTCTCGGGGAATCGATGTGCGCACCGAGGATCTTGAAACCGTCCCTGATGGGCTTCTTGCCTACGTTGAAGAGCAGCACCGCCTTGCCCTTGTTTACGCGGTATACCTTGTCGCCGGGCTTCAGTTTCTTAACTGTGTCGAGATCTTTATAACCATGTGCGCGCGCCTCTTTGACGATCGCCTCGGTACACTCACGCTCCGTCTTGCACTCGGAGATAAAATCGATGTACCCGTTGCAGAGTTCGTCGAGCTTCTTCCTGTCCGAAGCTGTGTACTTGAGCCACGCGTTCTTCATTTCTTCCTTATTCTTGCTGTTTTTCTCCTGTTTTGTGTCGGCCGGTTTGCGGCCTCCCTTTGTTGCCATGTCTGACCTCCTTTTTTCAGCGCTTTTGCACCGTTTATTTTTCTCCCGATGCGTTACCGCACCGGGCTTTTTATAGAGAAGACCCCCGCTCCTGCAGGGATCTGTCTTTATCTGTTCATTATCCCAGTATCTCACTCACCTCGTCAAGGCACTCCGCAACCTCCGTGTAGTTGTAGTCGAGCATGTGCTGCTCCGCGTTGTGGATAAGCTCCATGAC
>JAEEGF010305951.1_pt1 | contig 14746 bp, 12 predicted proteins | sample 9134171 | NCBI WGS metagenome assembly JAEEGF01 (sample SAMN16246542, study PRJNA631951) | gut metagenome | biome: gut microbiome; feature: rumen; material: AP-attached | host: Bos | place: Iran: Karaj | collected 2018-10 | reverse complement strand
CCTGCTGGCCATGAACGATGAGCAGCAGCTGCGCATCTATGCCCTCGACCGCATAACCTCGCTGGCCGTTACCGACGCCACGTTTGACATGCCCGCCGATTTCTCGCCCCACCACTATTTTGCCGAGTACTTCGGCGTGCTCACCACACCCACGCCCATGGCCCACGTGGTGATTCGCGCCCATGACTTCACGCCCAACTATCTGCGCACCCTGCCGCTGCACCACTCGCAGCGCGAGGTGGCCACCACCGACAGCTATGCCGACTTTGCCTACGACATACGCCCCACCCCCGATTTCCTGGGGCAGCTGCTATCCCACGGCGCAGGCATCGAGGTGCTCTCGCCGCCCGAGCTGCGCGAAACCATGCGGCAGAAAATAGCCGAAAGTCTTAAAAGATATTAAATTTCCGAAGGTGTATCGAGTTCTGATACACCTCGTTTTTTATTTTGTAGCCAGAAAGCAAAATTAGGTATCAATAACAAATAAAAACGATTATGGCAAGTTTATTTTTCGTAACCCTTCTGATTGTGGCTCTCAGCGAGTTCGCATCAGACGTCATTAAAACTCAAAAATAGCTGAATTATGGAACTGAATGTTGAAGAACTGAAAGCCTGGCAGCACGAAGCCCGGCGCGCGCTCGACCGAGAAATCGAGCAACAGCGAGAAGAACTGGAACGTAAACAGCACCTCAATGAGCTGCTCGAACTGACGGGTGAGCTGCTCTCGCAGGTGGACCGCCTGCATGGCGAGCTGGCCGACGAGAAAACGCAGCGCCATCTGGTAGAGGTGAAGCTGGCAGAGCTCAGAGAGCTGTCGGCCACCTGTCTCAAAGTGGTTAACGTGGCTGGCAACTACAACGACATCCACCACAACGGCAGCGTGGCTGTCGACAACCATTAACCCCCACCACTATGGCAGGCAACACGATCTATGTGCAAGGCTCGTATGTCGATATCCACGACAACGAGGTGGTGAATCTCTCGGTCGACAAGGCCCAGGTGCGGTTGGACCATCCCGCCGCCCCTGAGGCCCCTGATGGCGACGCCCAGCCCCAGGTGGGCGCCCTGGTGGCGAGTGTAGAGGCCGTGCGTCCCTATTTCTGGGCCGACAGCGCCATGGCCGTCGTCTTCGCCGTGTGCCGCGACTGTTTCGGCTATCCCGACAACATGAGTCAGTTCGAGCGCGACTTCGGCTGCGCCGAGGGGCTCATCTCCAACACCTTCCGCCACAACCCCTACATGCGCCTGCCCATCGACAAGTGGGCGCGCCAGGGTGTCAAGCAGCGCGTGCTGCGCCTCATCGAGGCCTACCGCACCGCCGTATCCGGGCAGGAAAACAAAATTTTTTGATGTTTTATTTGGAAGAAACGCGGAAACTTCGTATATTTGCACGGAGAATATCTAAAAGTAGTGGGAAATGAAGACGTCGCAGGAACTCATAGCACTATTACGTGCACATCGTTCCGAGCTGCAGCAGCAGTTTGGCATAGTGAGCATGCGGCTGTTCGGATCGGTGGCCCGTGGTGATAATCGCGAAGACAGCGATGTGGACCTTTTTGTGGTCATGCCCGCCAAATTCTATACTTATATTCTTGCTGCGCAATATCTGGAGGAACTCCTGGGGTGCAAGGTCGATCTGATTCAGGATCACGCATCTTTGCGCCCGTCTTTCCGTGAACAAATAGAACGTGATGGCATCGATATCTTTACAGCAGCTTAGGATTGTTGAGGATACGCTCAGGCAGATCCAAGACTCAATTCACAATCTTGAATTGTGGAATGCGCCGTTTGCTGATGTGAATGAGATGCTCTCATCGCCCGAAGGCGCCAAGACGCTGGCTGCCGACTGTATGCTGATCGAGGCTATAGGCGAAGGCTTTAAGCGAATCGATGAGCGCACACAAGGCTATCTCCTGCCTGCCCGTCCCGAAATTCCGTGGAAGGCGGTAAAGGGCATGCGCGACCATATCGCTCATGGTTATTTCGATATCAATAGTCAGATGGTGTGGGATGTGGTAAAAAACGACCTGACTCCCCTCCGTCAAGCAGTAGATTTCTTCCTGGAACATCTCTATGAGATTGTACCGTTTGAAGAATAGTGTACGTAGCCGGGCAGGAACCGACAGAATAACCGACAGAACTTACAGAATTACCTACAGAGGGGCATGGCACTGTTTCATGCCTCTCTTTTTTTGCGCTACTTTTGCATCGTCGAAATGATGAAACTTAGTGAGTCGCAAAAGGAGGCGACGTTAAATGAAAACGTAATGAACACAACAAAGAAGTTACTAACCCAGCTGATGGTCTTTGAGGGTCTGCGACTGCAGGCGTATGTGGATGTGACAGGGGTGCCCACAATCGGCTACGGCCACACCCACAACGTGCGGATGGGCGACCGCATATCGGCCTGGTATGCCCGCGACCTGCTGAAGGACGACATTGCCTACTTTGAGGCGAAGGTGAAGCAGCTCGACGTGGCCCGCACCGAGGGGCAGCTGGATGCGCTGGTGTCGTTTGCCTTTAACCTGGGCATGAGCCGGCTGGAGCAGTCCACCCTGCTCAAGGTGATCCGCCAGGGCGGCAGCAAGAGTCAGATCAAGCACGAGTTCAAGCGCTGGGTGTATGCCGACGGCAAGAAGCTGCGAGGGCTGGAGAAGCGCCGCGAGTGGGAGGCCAGGCGATTCTTCGAGTAGCGCACACAGGTTTAACAAACGATGAAGAATGAGGAATGAAGAAGACTATGAGTAAAAAGCAAGTAACGGTTGAGGGCATGATGACCTTCGGCCAGTTGGAAACAGGCGAGCGCACACTCGATTTCCAGTGCTGCGAGGATGTGCAGGCCGAGGCCTTCAGGGGCGACTTCTATGTGCAGGGCATGCGCGACGGCAATGTGTATCTGGAGCAGAAGCCCCGCCACCCACGCAACCGCGCCCTGTTCCGCGAGGACAACAGCTCGCTGTCGCACGGCCGCAACGACCGCTATTATTTCGTGTTCACCCTGCCCGCCGCCGAGGCCGACGACCTGCCCCGCAAACTGGTGGACCAGGCCAGCATGATAGCCGGTAAGTTTATCAAGAACGTGCTGATGAAGGGAGGACAGCAGCGATGAGTGTGTTTCAGGTTTATCAGCAGGATGGGGCCAAGCGGATGCGCCCCATCCGCTCGCGAGCCGAGTATATGGCGCTGCGCGACAGTCCCCAGCAGCAGGACCTCATGAGTGCCGTGCGCAGCGGTGCCGAGTGCAAGAAGCGCGAGCTGGTGCAGATGAACTATTCGTGCCTGCCCCATGCCGACGGCACGCTCCGCGGCGCCACCCGCATCACCACCACCGTGGGCATGGATATTGACCACCTGGCCCCCGGCGAGATGGCCGCCGTGCGCCAGCGCATACTGGACAGGAAGGACCAGCTGGGTCTGCTGATGCTCGAGGAGAGCGCCCGCGGTGCGGGCTACCACCTGGCGTTCGCACGCCGCCCCGAGCTCACCCAGGAGCAGAACCTGAAATGGGCCAGCCAGCTGCTGGAGGTGGCTTTCGACACCGGCGCCAAGGACATCACCCGTGTGTTCTTCACCACCGCCGGCGCCCAGCTCATCTATCTCGACGACCGCCTCTTTGAGATCGCGGAGTGCGCCGCCCCCGAACAGCCAAGCCCCGCAGCACCAGCGCCAGCAAGCCCCGCCGCATCGCAGCCGACCGCCGCACCCGGCGAGCCCGGAGCCCCCGCCGCCACCTTTCCCACCGCCTATCACGGCATTCCCTTCGACCGGATCATCGCCAAGTACTGGGAGCTGAACAACCACGGCTTTGAGCCCACCCAGGGCGACCGCGACACGCTCACCTATCAGCTGGCCTGCGACCTGCGCCACATCTGCGACAAGAACTTTGACTGGCTCGACCAGGTGATTCCCTGCTACGACCACTTCCCCCTGGCGGAGAAGCGCACCAAGATCAGGAACGCCCTCGCATCGGAGTACAACGGCTTTCCCAGTAGGTTGCGCACGGTGCTCAACAGTCTGCAGCTGCCACCCGAGACCGACCCCGTCGAGCCCGACACCCCCGAGCCCGATATCCTGGCGGTGGTGAAAAAGCTGCCCCAAGGGGTGCGCGAGAGCATTGATGCCGTGGGCCCGCAGCTGGCCATGCCCGTGGTAACCGCCATCTGTCCCTGTATCGGCATGCTCGCCACAGGCGTGAAGCTCGATGTGCACGGCACCACACGCGGACTGAACCTCATAGCCTACATAGCCGGCGATTTTGCCAGCGGAAAGGGCGGCATCGACCCCGTGATCGGCGCCTGGATGAGCGAGGTGAAGGAGTTCGACAACATGTACCTGCTGCAGGAGGAGGCCTGGCGCATCAAGAAGCGCGCCGCCAAGAACCAGAAGGAGCAGCCCGAGGAACCCAAGCTGCCCGTGCGCTGGCTGACACTGAACACCACCGTGGCCAACCTGGCCGAGCGACTGGCCAACACCCAGGGCAAGCACGCCTTCTCGTTCACACCCGAGGCCGACATCGTGGCGCAGAAATGGCGAAACTCCATGACCGACTTCTCGGTGATGCTCCGACAGAGCTACGACGGCAGCAGTTATGAGCGCGAGGCACGAAGCGCCGATGCCGTGAGCGTGCATATCGACAAGCTGCTGTGGAACGTGTGCATGTGCGGCACACCCGATGCCCTCTACCGCGTGGTGAACAACTATACCGACGGGTTCCAGAGCCGTATCGCCCTGGCGCGAACACCCGACAACACCTTTGCCCCGCTGGCCGAGAAACCCGCTGTGCTCACCGAGCGCCACAGCGAGCGCATCAGGCAGATAGCCCACCTGCTGCCCCTGATGGCAGGCGAGGTGGTGCTGCCCAAACTGGAGGCCCGAGGGCGCCAGTGGCTGGAGCGCATCCGACTGGAGACCATGAAGAACGACGACCGCACCCGCGCCCGACAGCGCTTCCGCGTGTGCGTGACCGCCCAGCGCATGACCTGCTGCCTGATGCTGTGCCGCGTGGCCGAAACGCTCATCCAGAAGCACGGCATGACCGGCGCCGAGAGCCTGCTGAAACGCCAGCCCGCCCTGTGGTGCAACCTGCTGCAAAAGGTACAGGCCACAACCCTGCTCGACGCCTTCGACGTGGTGGCCGACTCGCTGCTCGACAATGCCCTCTACTTCTTCCGCGAGCGCATAGAGAACGCCTTCAGCAGCCGCAGCTATGTGGCCCCGCAGGGCGGCACCCGACAGAAACGCGGCCGCAACGACTCGATCTTTGAGCGCCTGGACCACCTGTTCACCTTTGAGCAGGCCATGCAGCAGGCCGTGGCCGTGAAAGGGGCCGGCGTGAACGGCAACACGGTGCGGCAGATGCTCAAGAACTGGCGCTACCAGGAACTGGTGACAATGGAGCCCGACGGCAAGTACCGCAAACTGGCGGGTGGTTAAAATGGTCATGGTCATAATGGTCAAAATCGAAATGGTAAACATCACAATAGTCAACATCGAGCACACACAGGCCTGTTTCGTACAGCTGTGGCAGCGGCTGGAGCACACCCGCCGGCTGTTCTGGCTGCAGCACAAGCGCTACTGCGTGCGCCATCTGCTCAAGCTGTGGTTCATGGGTGAGGCCACCGACGACATGATCTGGCAAGTGTGCCGCCTGAGCGGGATCGAGGGCTGGAGCCAGCTGCCCTCGCCGCGCCTCTGTCCACGCCAGCACCGCGAGCTGCTGCGCGCCATCGTGAGCGTCAGGCTGGGCATCAGCTTCTACCGCATCAATCTGCAGGCACTCGACGCCGCCTACACCCAGGCATTCCCCAAGAGCACACCCATCAACGTGAACAAGAAAAAGGCGACGGCCGATAAGAAGTAGGTTAGACGGAGCGCACCCGTTTGCGCTCCGTTAACATTATTTAAGGGTCTGCCCGGCGCTGCTAAGCCGGAAAATGCCTATATTTGCAGCAGCTAACCTATTGACAGTAATAATTTTAACTTTAATAATAAACAGAAAAACAAGAACCCTATGAAACGAGAATCTTCAATGAAATGGATGGCGAAAGTGGCATGCTGCTGTCTGACGGCCATCATCGCGGCTGCCTGTTCGAACGACGACAACCCCGCCACCCCCGCCGACGAGGTGGACCGCGACCTCACCGGCATCTGGGTCACCAACCTGGGCGATACCTATGACAGCGATTATCTCAGCTACGACGTGGTGCTGACATTCAACGACGACGGCGTGGTGACCGGTAACGAGTATATGTTGAGCTACGACGCCACGGAACGGGACCGCTACGACGGGCATCATGTGTATATGTGCGACAAGATGGCCGGCACGCTCACGGTGGTTGAGTCGGAGTTAGAGCCGCTGCCCGACCGCTCCGCCTACTCGATCGAGAACGGGCTGCTGGTGCTGCGCGACCTGGAGTCGGACGATGTATTTACCTTCCACCGTCCATCCGACGCCGAGCTGGCCGAGTTCAACAACTACCGGGCCACCATCTACGGCAGAGACTATGTGGGCCAGTGGGTGCGCACCACCGAGGAGAACGGGCAGACCACCTATGAGGTGACCGACCTCAGATACTTTGGCAGCGTGACACGCTATACCGTGATGGCCGACGGCAAGGTGTACAAAACCGACGAGAAATGTACAACCGCCGATTACGGCGAGCTGGGCGATCCCAAGATACGCATTTACGACAACAACGCCGAGAAAACCTCGAAGGACTACTGGTGGCGGATAGAAGGCAGGCAGCTGTTCATGGGCCTCTATGGCACCGCCGAAACGCTGTACACCTACCACATGCTGACCCTCAAGGAGTACAAGCTGTTTGAACGGTTGGCACAAACAGCCGTGATATCCAACCTGAGCGAGCTGCTCACCAGCACATGGGAGCTCAACTTTATCGACGACGAATATCTTAGCGAGGACGACATCGCTGTGTGCAGCTACGAGCCCGACGGCACCGTGTACTACACACCGTCGGCCAACACGATGCGCCAGCTGGGCATCTGGGGCCGCTTTAAGGGCACCTATACCCTGAACGGCAACACCATTGAGCAGCAGGTGGCCGTAGAGGGGCAGAATACTCTGTTTACACGGCAGATGAACGTGCAGACCAATGATGGCAACAGCCTGTGGGCGCGCTCCAATGCCGAGGCCTATGTGAATGGGGCAAGCCGGCTGGCCGTGAAGAACTGCCAGGAACAGTGGACCAATGTGAGCCGGGAGGACTTTACCAAGGTGATGACAGGCCGCTGGGAGGGAGCGCTGTACTCTGGCCTCTCGTCCATATTTGAGCCCGACAAGCGCTATCAGCTGGAATTCAAGACCGACGGCACCTTCACACTCAGCAGGCGCAACGACAACCTGCAGTGGGATCAGGTGGCGCTCACGGTGAGCGACTACTTTGTGGTGAACCGCCTGCTGTACATGCGTTGGCAGGAGCCCGGCAGCAGCGAGCCAACGTACTTCTGCTGGAGCCTGTATCAGTCGGACTACGACCCCTCTATGGTTGTGCTCGACCATTTCAACCTCCAGGCCACCGACTTCATGGAAATGGTCGTATCGCTCGAGCTCTATAAGATAGATTAGACAGGTAGCCCCGTAAATAAGTAACAATCTGTAAGCATTTCGTTCTGATTTGCTTACAGATTGTTATTTTGTGCCAAAAAGTAGATAAAAACGTCAACCGGTTTCGCAGCTTTCATAGCAAAATGTAATATCTTTGCACGAAATTCGAGCAGAAAGTAAGATTAATAAAGGATAATATGACAAAAAGAAAGCAAACAGAAACCGAAAAAGGACTTTACCAATCAGCCTACGAGCACGATGCCTGCGGTGTGGGCATGGTGGTGAATATCCACGGCGGCAAGAGTCATGAGTTGGTGGACAATGCACTCAAGGTGCTGGAGAACATGGAGCATCGCGGCGCCGAGACCCGCGACAAGACCGGCGACGGTGCCGGCATCATGGTGCAGATACCCCACGAGTTTATACTGCTGCAGGGCATTCCCGTGCCCGAGAAAGGCAAGTATGGCACCGGACTGGTGTTCCTGCCCAAGGACGAGCAGGCACAGCAGCAGATACTGAGTGTGATGATCGAGGAGATAGAGCGCGAAGGCCTCACCCTGATGCACTTGCGCACCGTGCCCACCAACCCCGAGGTGCTGGGCGTGGCCGCACGCCAGGTGGAGCCCGACATCAAGCAGCTCTTCGTAACAGGCGTGGCCGAGGAGAACGTGCCCGCCTTCGAGCGTATATTATATAAGGTACGCAAGCGCATCGAGAACCGCGTGGACCACGACGACTTCTACCTCTGCTCCCTCTCGAGCAAGAACATCATCTACAAGGGCATGCTCACCAGCGGACAGCTGCGACGCTATTTCCCCGACCTCTCGAACGACTATTTTACAAGCGGACTGGCCTTGGTTCACTCGCGCTTCTCTACCAATACCTTCCCCAAATGGAAGCTGGCACAGCCCTTCCGACTGCTGGCCCACAACGGTGAGATCAACACCATTCGTGGCAACCGCGGCTGGATGAAGGCAAGAGAGAGTGTGCTCAGCAGCGAGGCGCTGGGTGATATCAAGGACCTTCGCCCCATCGTGCAGGAGGGCATGAGCGACTCGGCCAGCCTCGACAACGTGTTCGAGTTCCTCATGATGAGCGGACTCTCGCTGCCGCAGGCCATGGCCATCCTGGTGCCCGAGAGCTTCAACGACAAGAACCCCATATCCGAGGACCTCAAGGCCTTCTACGAATACCACTCCATCCTCATGGAGCCCTGGGACGGACCCGCCGCCCTGCTGTTCAGCGACGGACGCTATGCCGGCGGCATGCTCGACCGTAACGGCCTGCGACCCAGCCGCTACACCATCACCAAGCAAGGCATGATGGTGGTGGCCAGCGAGGTGGGCGTGATGGACTTTGAGCCCGGCGACGTGGTGGCCAAGGGCCGACTGCAGCCCGGCAAGATCCTGCTCATCGATACCCAGGAGGGACGCATCTACTACGACGGCGAGATCAAGGAGCAGCTGGCCAAGGCACACCCCTACCGCGAGTGGCTCTCGGAGAACCGCGTGCAGCTGGAGAAACTCAAAAGCGGCCGTAAGGTGGACAACAGTCTGGCCGACCTGCCACGCAAGCTCGTGCAATTCGGCTACGGACAGGAGGACATCGACCGCACCATCGTGCCGATGGCCACCGCCGGACAGGAACCCGTGGCGGCGATGGGTAACGACACACCGCTGGCCGTGATCAGCGACCGCCCACAGGTGTTCTTCAACTATTTCCGTCAGCAGTTCGCACAGGTCACCAACCCCGCCATCGACCCCATCCGCGAGGAGCTCGTGATGAGTCTCACCGAGTACATCGGCGCCGTGGGAACCAACATCCTCACACCCGATGCCTCGAACTGCAAGATGGTGCGACTGCCACAGCCCGTGCTCACCAACACACAGCTCGACATTCTGTGTAACATACGCTACAAGGGATTCAACACCAAGAAACTGCCGATGGTGGTCAACCCAGGCGCCTCGGATGGCGGCGAGCGGCTCCGCAACGCACTCGACCAGTTGTGCAAGGACGCCGAGGCCAGCGTGGACGAGGGCGTGAACTACATCATCCTGACCGATAAGGTAGAGATCGCCCAGCCTCAGGAGGGGCAGCAGGCGGGTTTCTACATCCCCTCGCTGCTGGCCGTGAGCGCCGTGCACCACTACCTCATCAGCGTGAGCAAGCGCGTGCAGACCGCCCTCATCGTGGAGAGCGGCGAGATCCGCGAGACCATGCACGCAGCCCTGCTGCTGGGTTACGGCGCCAGCGCCCTGTGCCCCTATATGACCTTCGCCATCCTCGACGACCTGGTGAAGCGCCACAAGATTCAGGAGGAGTATGCCACCGCCGAGAAGAACTACATCAAGGCCGTGGACAAGGGTCTGAAGAAAATCATGTCGAAGATGGGTATCTCAACCATCCGCAGCTACCGCGGCGCCAAGATCTTCGAGAGCATCGGACTGAGCGAGGACCTGCTGCAGCGCTACTTCGGTACCGAGGTGAGCACCATCGGCGGTATCGGACTGGCGGAGATAGCCCGCGATGCCATCCGTCTTCACAACGAAGCAGACCGCTCACCGCTCACCGCTCAACCGCTAAAGAACCAGGGACTCTTTGCCTGGCGCAAGGACGGCATCAAGCATGCCTGGAACCCCGAGACCATCGCTAAGCTCCAACTGGCCACCCGACAGGGATCCTACGAGAAGTTCAAGGCCTGGGCACAGCTCGTCGACGAGAAGGAGTCGCCCATCTTCCTGCGCGACTTCTTCGGATTCAAGAAGGCCGCCAAGCCAACCCCCATCGACCAGGTGGAGCCCGTAGAGAGCATCGTGAAGCACTTTGTGACGGGCGCCATGAGCTTTGGCGCGCTCAGCATCGAGGCCCACGAGGCGCTGGCGCTGGCCATGAACAAACTGGGCGCACGCAGCAATACCGGTGAGGGCGGCGAGGACAACGCACGCTACCACACCGAGGTGGACGGCGTGAGCCTCTCAAGCAAAACCAAGCAGATCGCATCGGGCCGCTTCGGTGTCACAGCCGAATACCTGGTGAACGCTGAAGAGATACAGATCAAGGTGGCACAGGGCGCCAAGCCCGGTGAGGGCGGACAGCTGCCCGGATTCAAGGTCAACGACATCATCGCCAAGACCCGTAACGCCATTCCCGGCATCTCGCTTATCTCGCCACCGCCACATCATGATATCTACAGCATCGAGGACCTGGCACAGCTCATCTTCGACCTCAAGAACATCAACCCCACCGCTGCCGTGAGCGTGAAACTGGTGGCTGAGAGCGGCGTGGGAACCATCGCGGCCGGTGTGGCCAAGGCCAAGGCCGACCTCATCGTGATCAGCGGCGCCGAGGGCGGAACGGGCGCCTCGCCGGCCAGCTCCATGCGTTTCGCCGGCATCTCGCCCGAGATAGGACTGGCAGAGACCCAGCAGACACTCGTGATGAACGGACTGCGCAACCAGGTACGACTGCAGACCGACGGACAGCTCAAAACCGCCAAGGACGTGATCGTGATGGCCATGCTCGGCGCCGACGAGTTCTCGTTCGGTACCCTGCCGCTCATCGTGCTGGGATGCGTCATGATGCGTAAGTGTAACACCAATACCTGTCCCATGGGCGTGGCCACACAGAACCCCGAGCTGCGCAAGCATTTCGAGGGTAGGGCCGACTACGTGGTGAACTACTTCACCTTCCTGGCGCAGCAAGTGCGCGAGTATCTCTCGGAGATCGGTGTGAAGAGTCTCAAGGAGATCATCGGACATACCGAGCTCATCGAGGTGAACACCACCGCCGCTACCCACAAGCAGCAGACCATCGACTTTGCCCGACTGCTGCACAAACCCGAGACCGACAAGGCGCTCTACTGGGACCGAGGCGCCTATACCAAGGTGACCGACGTGAAGGACGAGGAGATCATCCGTGCCGCACAGAAGGCTATCGACAGCGCCGAGGAGGTGACACTCGACTACGCCATCAAGAATACCGACCGCGCCGTGGGAACCATGCTCTCGGGCGCTATCGCCAAGAAGTATGGTGAGGACGGACTGCCCGACGCTACCATCAAGATCAAGTTCAAAGGCGCTGCCGGACAGAGCTTCGGTGCCTTTGCCGTGAAGGGACTCGACCTGCGACTCGAGGGTGAGGCCAACGACTACTTCGGTAAGGGACTCTCGGGCGGACGCATCTCCATCCTGCCGCCAGCACGACGCAGCGACGACTTCAAGGCCGAGGAGAACATCATTGCCGGAAACACCGGACTCTATGGCGCCACCAGCGGCGAGCTATACATCAACGGAAAGGTGGGCGAGCGCTTTGGCGTGCGTAACTCGGGCGCCATCGCCGTCATCGAGGGAGCAGGCGATCACTGCTGTGAGTATATGACCGGCGGGCGCGTGGTGGTGCTCGGAAAAACCGGACGCAACTTCGCCGCTGGTATGAGCGGAGGCGTGGCCTATGTGTACGACCCCGACCACACGTTCGACTACTTCTGCAACATGGATATGGTGGAGCTCTCGCTCGTTGAGGACTCGGTATCGCGCAAGGAGCTGCTCGAACTCATCCGCCAGCACTATCTCCACACAGGCTCGGCACTCGCCGGACGCATGCTCGACGACTGGCACCGCTACATCGAGGACTTTATCCAGGTAGTGCCCATCGAGTACAAACGCGTGCTCGAAGAGGAGAAGATGGCACGCCTGCACGAGAAGATCGCGGATATCCAGCGCGACTATTAATAATGGATAAATGGTAAATTGATAAATTGTAAATTCAAATGGGAAATCCAAAAGCATTTTTAGAGATACATCGACAGGAGGCCGGTTACCGTCCGATCAACGATAGAATTCACGACTTTGGTGAGGTGGAGCAGACACTCAACACACGCGAACGTAAACTGCAGGCCAGCCGCTGCATGGACTGCGGCGTGCCCTTCTGCCACTGGGCCTGTCCGCTGGGAAACAAAGCACCAGAGTGGAACGATGCCCTCTACAAGGGAGACTGGGAGTTGGCTTACAGACTGCTCAGCAGCACAAATCCCTTCCCCGAGTTCACAGGACGCATATGCCCCGCGCTGTGCGAGAAAGCCTGCGTGCTCAACCGTTTTAACCACGAGCCAACCACCAACCGGGAGGACGAGTGCGCCATCACAGAGATGGCCTTCCAGGAGGGATTCATACAGCCACACACCGATATCCGACGAAACGGCAAGAAAGTGGCGGTGATCGGGGCCGGACCCGCCGGACTGGCCGCCGCCAACGACCTGAACCTGATGGGCTACACCGTGACCGTGATCGAGAAGAACGAGGCCGCCGGCGGACTGCTGCGCTACGGCATACCTAACTTTAAGCTGAACAAGGCGGTCATCGATCGTCGCATCGCCCTGCTCGAACAGGAGGGCATCACGTTCAGATACGGACAGACCATCGACCTCAATACCGACCTCACAGCACTCGCCGCTGATTACGATGCTGTGGTGGTGAGCACCGGAACACCCACCGCCCGCGACCTCAAGGCACCGGGACGCGAACTCAAGGGCGTGCACTTCGCACTCGAGTTGCTCGCACAGCAGAACCGCGTGCTGGCAGGCATCGAGTTCAGCAAGGATGAGCGCATCACCGCCAAGGGCAAGGATGTGCTCGTGATAGGTGGTGGCGACACGGGATCCGACTGCATCGGTACCGCCCACCGACAGGGCTGCAAGAGCGTCACCCAGATCGAGATCATGCCCAAACCGGTGGAGGGACCCGAAGACCCGCAGAACCCCTGGCCCGAGTGGCCCAGAACACTCAAGACTACCTCGAGTCATGAGGAGGGTTGTACACGCCGCTGGAACATCAATACCCTCGAGTTTATCGGTAAGGACGGCAAGCTCACCGGCGTGAAAGTGCAGGAGATCGACTGGAAACCCAACCCCGAGGGCGGCCGACCCATCATGGTGGAGAAGGGCAAGCCCGAGATCATCAAGGCAGAGCTCTGTCTGCTGGCCATGGGATTCCTCAAACCCGACCACCAGCCGTATCCCAAGAACGTGTTCGTGTGCGGCGACTCGGCCAACGGCGCCTCACTCGTGGTGCGCGCCCTGGCCAGCGGACGCCAGGCGGCACAGAAGGTGAATGCCAGCCTTTCGGAATGAGTGCTTACAGATAATAACAAAATAACTGATTTTACTTTCAGTTTGTAACAAAGTGTTAGTAAAAAGTACTATTTAGCTTACAGAATGATAATTTGGCGATAATTCTATCAACAAACCGTTAATAGATTTTGCTGCGTTTTGCATTTTGTGCTAACTTTGCACTCAAATAATAATCAAGAAGATTGCTGAAGGTATGATGAACTGCAATAAAACCCGAAAGATTCATTTCACCAAGATGCATGGGGCAGGAAATGATTACATCTATGTGAACATCATAGAGTATCCGATTGCCGACCCGGTACAAGCCGCCATCGCCTGGAGCGACCGCCACAAGGGAATAGGCTCCGACGGACTGGTGCTGATAGGAACACCGTCAACTCCCGAGGCCGATTTCTCCATGCGCATCTTTAATGCCGACGGCAGCGAGGCGATGATGTGCGGCAATGCATCGCGATGTATCGGCAAATACCTCTTTGAGCGAGGATGGACCGACAAGACGGCCATCAAACTCGAAACCCCTTCGGGCATCAAGACACTACTGCTGCATATAGAGAACAAGGTGGTGACATCGGTCACCGTGGATATGGGCGAGCCCGTATTCGAGAATCCGGAACAGTATATTGCGGCACGCTGTCAGGGGCAGGGCACCTTCGTGTCGATGGGAAATCCACACTTCGTGGTCTTTACCGACGATGTGGATCAGGTGGGCACATCGGGCCACGTGCTCGAGCATCATCCGGCATTCCCACAGCGCTGTAACATCGAGTTTGCACGCGTGGAACCCGACGGGCGCATCCGTACCAGGGTGTGGGAGCGCGGAAGCGGTATCACACAGGCCTGCGGAACAGGCGCTTGCGCCACAGCTGTGGCTGCGGTACTAACCGGGAGAGCACAGCGCCAATCACTGATCGAGATGGATGGTGGCACACTCAGCATAGAGTGGAGGGAGAGCGACAACCACGTGTATATGACCGGCCCCGCAGCTTTCGTCTTCGATGGAGAAATAGACATATAAAACAATCAGCAAATAAGTTAAATCAACGCAATTATGGAAG
>JAEEGF011815894.1_pt1 | contig 14747 bp, 9 predicted proteins | sample 9134171 | NCBI WGS metagenome assembly JAEEGF01 (sample SAMN16246542, study PRJNA631951) | gut metagenome | biome: gut microbiome; feature: rumen; material: AP-attached | host: Bos | place: Iran: Karaj | collected 2018-10 | reverse complement strand
CCTGGGTTTCAGGCTGGTTAGCGAGGTAGTAAGAGGCAACAGCGGTGATGCCGAAGCCAAGTGCAATCACGACGCTATAAACGATACCGGCGATATCGATAATCGGAGTCCACTTCTGGTGAGCGATACCCATCGTCTGGAATGCAGAGGAGATGGCGTGGAAGAGGTGCATACCGATGACGAACATGCTAACAACATAGAAAGCAGCCCAACCCGGATTTGCAAACATCTGGATCGTGGTGAGCCACATGTCGCGGATGATTTCGCCCTTGTCGTTCACATAGAGGTAGTGTTCGCCGAACTTGAGCATCATGAGGTGCTGGACGAGGAAAGCAACGATGAAGAGACCAGACCAGATCATGGTGAAGGTTGCGAAAGTCTTCTTGCCCTTGCGTGCATTGACTTCGTATTCAATTCCGCCACGAGCCTTCTTGTTTTCAATCTTCAGCGTAACAGCGAGGAAGATGTGAATGGCAAAGGCAGCCACGAGTACCAGTTCGATGAGGTAAATCATCTTCACCGGGAAGTGGAGCGGGTTGAATCCGGTCAGGAATTCGGTATAAGCGTTGTAAGACGCCTGTGCCGCAGCCTGGTCGAAGTTCAAGAGCTGGAAGTTGCCACACATGTGGCCCAAGATGAACAGTGCCAAGAAGGCGCCCGTGCATCCCATGATCTGCTTCTTACCAATGGACGAGGTAAGATACTTGATGATCCATTGCATTTGAGTCTACTCCTTAGAAGGATGGTTTTATTGTTAAAAATTAGAGGACGCAGCAGGCCTTGAGAGAAGGCATTTCGTAAGCGTAGCGTTCTTCCTTCTTGAACCAGAAGTCGAGTTCGCGTTCTGCAGATGCCGGGCTATCGGAGCTGTGAACGACGTTTTCGGTCATGGAAGGAGCAAAATCGTAGCGGAGGGTACCCGGTTCCGCCTTGGCCGGATTGGTAGCACCGTTAATGGCGCGGACCTTTGCAATTGCGTTTTCGCCACCGAGAGCAAGCATCACGGACGGACCTTTGGTCATGTAGGCTTCGAGTTCCGGGAAGAACGGCTTTTCGACGTGTTCAGCGTAGAAACCGCGAGCATCTTCGGAGGTCATCTGGTGCATCTTGACGGCGCACACAGAGAGGCCTGCAGCGATGTAACGGTCAATAATACGGCCAACCAAGCCAGACTTGACTGCGTTCGGCTTGATCATTGCAAATGTCATTTCCATAGTAGTACCTTTTAAGTTAAAGATGTGAGAAATATAGTTTTTAGACGAGAGACTAGAGACGAGAGACGAGAGAAAGAACTGGTTTTAGACGAGAGACGAGAGAAAGAACTGGTTTTAGACGAGGGACGAGAGAAAAACTTGCTTTTAGACTTGAGCTTGAAAAATTCTTATAAATATTATCGTGAAGCGACATTATTTAATCTCTCGTCTTTCGTCTGTAGGCGCTCTGCGCCGTTCTTTCGTCTAAACCGCTACTCCTCCGCTTCGATTTTTTTCATCAGGTCGTCGGCGAGTTTGCCGCCACTCTTGATGTTGTTGACCAACCAATCGACGGACTCGGTAAGTTCGCTCTTGGGATAGAGTTTCTTGAATTCATCAAAGACCTCAAGAGCAAGAGTGTCCTTGTGCATATTCTCAGTCAGAATAAAGCCGCGGCTGAACATTGCCTTTTCGGCATCCGGAGAGTCAGGCCAAGTTTTGTAGAAAGCCCTGTATTCCCTTTGAGCCTTATCGAATTTTTCTTTGTCGCTTAAGATGTGGGCTATTTCAAACGTAGCTTTACGGGCCACCGAGTCAATATCGATATAACGTTCACGAATTCCAGTCCAGGCAAGATAAGCTAGTTCTATATTCTTAGCTTTTGTATAAAGAGAATCCGCAGAACTCATAGCCAATTCAACAGACCTTTCTTGTGGCATCAGTGTTATATTATCTGCAAAGAGTTCAACCTTGGCAAGGCTCCAAGAAAGCACAACTTCCTTATCCCATTGGTAAGAGCGATAACGGAAACCAACAGTTCCAAAAACATCTTTGCGGGCCTGTTCATAAGTTTTCGGCAGATAGTCTTCCATTGTGTAATAATACATTCTCTTCATGAAATTTTCAGGCACTGTAAACCAATCATCCAAATCATAACGGGACTCCTCGTACGGCATATTCGGGTGTGCCGGATTCCCCATGCGAGCGTAAAGAGCCTTAAGAGAATCTTCGGGAGTCGAGATTTTTTTCAAAACTTTGTCCTTATAAACTTTGATAACATAATCAACATCGCTTTGACGACAAAGAGCTCTATACTCCCAAGTGCGGTCAAGTCCAAGCTCGCGAGCTTCTGTCGCAAACGCAAGCTGAAGGGCCAGGGTTTTAACAATCTGGTCATGATACCTGCGGGAGCGGATAAGCAAAGGATTATCTTCATACGTGGCAAAGACATCCTTTTCGCGAATGGCGGGTTCCCCATTTTTCGTCACGAGTACATAAGAAGAATCTAATTCGTAATTTGCAGTTGTGGCAAGTTCGTTTTCGATAGTCTTGCGCACGCGGTCCAACGGTTTCTGCTCCTCGGCAACTTCACCCGCACGATAGAATACGTGATAACGCCCTGTCGATTCGGAACGAAGTACGGAAGAAATGGAATCCGGTTTATCCCCAAATTCCACATACATTTTCGGCACAAAGCCAATGCCATAGGGGAACGGATGACCATAAACAACCTTCCCTACATAGCCTTTTTTAGCCTTGGTTTCTTTATTTTCGCTGTACTTTGACGCAATTTTCATGAACATCGGAAGATCGATTTTCTTGCCCTTAAATCTTTTAGCAAGGGCTGCGGAGTCTGCCGATTCCACATGATAGATAACATAGCCAAACGGGGTCTTGTAATTTTCCTTGTGTTTTTCGTAATACTCTTCCACCGAAGGCATCTGGATTTCAGTTTCCTGAATATTGTACTTTTTCAACAAAGCCGGTCCCGTTTCGCGAGCAATCCGTTGGCGATAGTCCGAGATAAAACGTTCCTTAATCGCATCCGTAATTTCCAATTCACCCGAAGACTTTGACAAGTCCCTATGCTCGTAAGCATAAGCCTTAAGGGAGTCTTTATGAGCATCGAGGAACATCGCTTCGGCCACCTTGTCGCGAACATTCATGTAAGAAAGCGAATCGCCAAACATTTCACGATGCTTGTCGTAATAGAAAGCAAGTTCATCGTCGCTATACTTCAGGCGATCCATCGCATAAAGCCGCTGATAGACGAACGTCAAGAGGTAATTATCTACAGAATTGTTATGTTCTGCAAGAAGATCCTTGATTTCAGGATTGTTCCGGAGAGCCACCGTATAAAGTGCCTTACGGCTAAACAGCGATCCAGAGGCTTTTCTCATTTGCTCAGTGTTGGGGAGAATGTTTCCCACGCGCATCATAAAGGCGTAATCTTCTTTGAATATGGGTTCACCATTAACTCTCGCGACAAGCGCATCCTTGTCACCAACAGAATTACACCCCGAAACGACAAGGGCACATAAAGAAACAATCGCAAGCAAAGCGTTTTTCATAAAGTCCTCATGATAATGTGAACGTGAATATAACAAATTTTAGTAGGAAGTAGGCGGTAGGAAGTAGTAAGTGGTTGGTGGTTAGTGGTTAGGATTGCAATAAGAACGTTCCTTTTACATTCCTGTTTACTAACCACTGTTTACTAACCACTTTGCATATCCTATTTACTAATGACCAATGACTAACGACTTGTCGCAAAATACTTTATTCAAAATAAATAATATTTTACAGTTCTATGGTACAAGTACATTCAAGAGTTAGTTTCATGTAAACAAACATTTAACCCCCTCAAACATTATCTATATTATGGGCACTTGAAAAGCATACTATCGATTTTCTTTGTGAAGTCCGTCATTACGACGGCAATTGTAGCTGCCGTGACAGTCGGTGTCTGGTATGTTCACTATGCTGTCGAAGAGTTGCTTTCAACACCGCACACGTTCGGAGATGTAACAATTATCCCTTACGGGCATCACCAGAACAACCTCCTCGACCACTACTACGATTCCATTCTCGTTAAAAAAGGGGAATCGACTTACATGATCCGGGGGCCGCACCTCGACATAACGTTACTTGGGGAACCTCCAGGAATTGATCTCGACATCAAAGAGATTTCTGCAAACCAGGTGATGGATACCACTAGCAAATCGGCGGACAAATCAAGCAAAGCAACGACCAGCGATTCATCGAAAGCTCTTGAAGCGATTGCATTCCCCGACAACATCAACATCCCTCTCCCGGTCAAGCTAAGCGTCGGCAAACTGGACTTCACCATGGGCGATATGGGCTGGAGTGCACAGAACATCAAAGCACAGAACATCGGTGAAAGAAAAGTCGCACTCAGCGCCGACAACATTGCGGGCAGCTTCGTGAAAGATACCGCAGCACTACAGCTAGATGTCGATTTCACGGACAAGAATGTTCGCCTCGACGGAAATATCAAAACGAAAAACGACAACGTGACCATATCCGCAAACGCACCCATGACGGACCTCACGCAGCTGAAAGTTTCAACAAATGTAAGCGTCAAGGATCCGCTCAAATGGGTCCCGATGAAACTGCCGGAATCCATCCCCGGCATAAGCAACGTGAACTTCAGCGGCAACGTCACGACATCTCTCACCAAAAAATCATTGCAATACAACTTTACACTAAAGTTGCACATCGCCGAATTTTGGCCGTTCTTGCCGCTCGATGCAACCATCAAGGTCAGCGGCAATCCCAAGCAAACTCTTGTCGAAACGTTCATCAAGAACAACGAGGGCGGAACTATCAACCTCGAAGGCGTTATCGACGACAAGCTGGACTTCGACTTCTCTGGCGAAATTGCGAACATGAGCGCCATGTACGGCCCGCAGATGATGCCGATGGACTTGGACATCCAATCGCTGACCAAGACTGGCGATGACATAGAAGCATCCATCGAAACCCGCGAAGGTTCCGTCATCAAAGCACGAGTCAAGACAAAGGATAGCCTAAAAGTATTCTTTGCAGCAAATCTCGCTACCACAGAACCATGGGCTCTAGACTGGGTGAAGGGTAACGTCGAACTGGGCCGCAATCCCAAGATGATTGGCACGTTTGAAAATGGAAAACTGCGTGCTTTCTTAAAAGCGGATTCCATCATCAACGCCTACCACTTGAAGGCAGACTCGTTGCGCTTGACGCTCATCCTAGACCAAAACGGAGTCGTATTCCCCAAGGTCAACGTCTTTACACCGAAAGACGTTTTCTCCATCACAGGCGACGTCGATTGGAAAGACAAGTCTCTGATTTACACCCACTGGCATTTGACGCAAAAGAACGGCGGAACAGCTGAAGCGACTGTCCATCTGGGCGACTCGCTCCTCGTATGGGCAAAAACCGATCACGTAGAAATTTCCACAATACCTCTCACAGATGTAAAACTGGGCGACAACTTGAAAGGTTCGATTTCTGGTTCTGTATTCTACAACCTCGATTCCAGAGTCGGCGAAGCTGAACTCGACATCGATGCCGACGTGGATCCGTTCATCGTTCACGGCTACACCAAGATACGGGAAATCGGCGACACGGTCATTATCGACAAGGCTATTGTTTCGCACAACAGCAATAAAGTCGCCATGGAAGCGTCGTTCGTACTCCCCAATGACTCCAACCCGGACTATAAGCCAACAGCAATGCTCCCGCTCCAAGTAAAGCACGCTTGGGTATCCATAGAGAACTTCAATATACCGTTCTTGTTGGAACCGCTCGGAGATACGACTCTTTATTCAGGGCGTTTTAACGGAGAAATTTCGTTTGAAGAAGACTCCGGACTGCTCGGAAACATAGACTTCAAGGATTTGAGTTTCAACAAAATCCCTACAGAAGTGCTGAACATCAAGCAACTAAACTTATCAGCAAAGAAAGATAGAATCGAGCTGCTCACGAATTTCGACATATCCAATGGCGTTTGGGTAGGCAACACCAATGTGGTTGTTGACAACATTTTTGAGCCGACACGACAAATTAGCCTTACATACAAGAGTCCAAACAACGGATTTATCAACGGAAGCGGAACGCTCACGGACAGTCTCGATTTTCTCGGGAACATCAAACTCGAAGGAACGTGGCTTATTCCGGGCATTCGTGGCGAAATCGAGAAAACAGACTTGAACATTGATATTCAAGCAAAACTAAAGGAAGGCTTGTCCGGCATTACAGCCCAAATCAAGTCGGATTCTACCCTCCTCAGGTATTCCACCATCGAAAATGCCTTCCCGATACAGATCAAGGGCGGCATCAAGAACGGCAAGCTTGATTTAAACGAAATATCGACACAAAACGAATACGGCGACATCGTATTTGCCAAATTGCTTTATGATTTGCAGAACATGAGCATTGATGTCATCGACTTCGGTACGGACAAATACACTTTACAAACGGACCAGCACACCGTTACGATAAGGAACGTAAAGGGCTACCTGGTAGATTCTAAAGAGCAGATGTCCATCGTCACAAAAATTCCATCGATACAATATACATTTGACGATGAAACCTACGGTACCGCAAGACTATTTGCAAGAAGCGACATCACGTTCAACATTCCGCATACGCAAGAAGGGCAAATCAAGAACAACAACGTAAGCGGCGAGTTTATTATAGACAAGTTTGTTTATAGAAAGGATTTGGAAATTGATATCACGCCAAGTTCACTCGACAAGATTTTGTCGATGTTCAACAACGCAATCACAAGCTTGCGCAGCAAAGAAAAAAACGAGGCGAAGATTTCCGTTTCCAACCCCATCGATTTGTCGTTCCACATCAGCGATTCCCAACACGATTCTGTAGAAATTATTTCGCCATTCGCAGCATTCCCGCTCACGCTCGACATTTGGGTGCTTGGCACAACGAACAGACCTCTCTTGCGCGGAGATGTCACCAATACGGACAACGGATTCATCGGCATAAAAGGCCTTTACGATTTTGAACTCAGTAGATTCAATATTTCATGGAACGATGTTCCGTGGCAGCATGGGATCATTGATGTTTCAAGCATGCAGGAACTCCCCTATTGCTCAGAACCTGACGACAACGACAAGGCGACATGCCCCATCAACTTTGATATTCAGGGAACGATAACGAACTTGCAGCCCATGCCTAGTTCCAACTGCGGAACGGAATCAACGGCGGCGGCGACTTATTACAACATATTCCTTGGATGCGTGGCGAACGAATCTGGAGAATCGGCGGACTGGAACAAACTTGCAGGCAAGGCCATCGGTAAAGTTATCGCGTCAACAGCAAACAAGACTCTGGGAGGAGACTACATCGGCGATATCGACATGAAGGTGATGTTGTTCGACAACTCCAGCAACGAAAAAGACTCCTCCTACGTCAAAATTCCAATTTCACTGGATCGCTGGGTCAAAAACTTGAGCCTCATTTTCGGTTACACACAGGATCAAAGCATAGACCCGATTTACGACCAAGCACTACAATTCGGTGCTACATATAAGCTTCCGTTCTTCCAAGAAAAAGAATACTCGCACAGGAACCACCTTTCACCGTCACTTTCGCTCAACGGTTTGCTCATTTCAAAGCAATACACAACGAATTCCGGAGCAGAAAGCAACAACGAAAACCGAGTCGAAAAGAACATCGGCATGAACTACACATACAAGTTCTGGAACCCCTGTATTTTGGGCATTGGAAGTTGCGAAACAGTCCGCCCGCCAAGAGCAATGCGCCAGCCGAACGATACCACGGAAACAGAGGTCAAGACTCCACAAACAGGAGCTACAATCACGGATAGCACTGCTACAGATACAACAAGCAACGAAAACACGCCCACAGATAATTCGTCTGCCAAAATAAACAACACAAGCACCGCAGCAGAAACAAAAAAAACAGACATATCTACAGACAGAAAAGACACAGATGAAACGTCTGCGGCAACGCCCACGGAGAAAGCAAAATGATTTTACTAATTTGTGCATTATTGTTTTTTTCGTCGATTGCATTTGCCAATAACGAAGAGAAAAGCCCGTGGTCTGTCACTATCAACGGAAACAATATTTTCTCGAAATTCCAGTTAAACGAGCAATTGGACATTCCCGCAGAATTTGCACAACTCGATACAATCAAGCAAGATTTTTTAATGCGTCTTTCATCTGAAAACGTGCGCGCTCTTTACTATTCACGCGGATACTACAGCTTTGATTTGAAGATGGAAATCATACGCACACCATTAGCTCACGGACTTAAACAGCGCAACTATGTAATTACAATCCACGAAGGCGAATGCTACAGATTTAACGACGCTAGAATTATTTCTGCCGGAGACGAACCCATTCCCATTGATTTAGGTTCGCTAAAAATTACAAAGCACCAGTATTATAATCAAGAAGATATTTCAGAAGACCTTCAAGAAATTCAGAAAGCTTACCGTAAACAAGGTAATCTGCATGTTTATATTTCATCAGAAGAACACGTCGATACGACGGCAAAACAAATTAACGTCGTCATCAATGTGACTCCTGGTCCGAAAGTCTTGATGGGAAATATCATTTCCTCGACGCAACGCGTAATAAGCAAGAACGAGAGAAAATCAGATTCAGAAGAAGGTCTAACAAACACATCGTGGCTGTCTTCGCTTTGGCGGATACCCAAAGGAGAAATCATTGACGGTAACCAGTATTTCAATTTCAAGAGCAAGCTCTATTCCACTCAGCTGTTCACGCAAGTCAAGCTGAACGACGAATTGCGCGAAGACGGATTATCAGACATTCACCTCGATGTTGTTGAACGCGTTCCCGGCGAAGCTCGATATGGATTTTTCTTTGAAGAAATGTACGGATTCGGAGCATTAGCTTACGCTGGACACAAGAACTTCTTTGGCAAATTCCACGAGTTCTCGACAAGTGTACAAATTGCTCAGCACAAGCAAGAAATCACACTCGGCTACGCCAATCCGCTTTTGTTCGGAACGTCGTTCACGTTCATCCCGACTGCAATCCGCTTTGTTGATCGCCTTTCGTTCAATCACGAAAAAATCACTCCCCCCGCCTACCCCGACAGCGTGGAAGAACGTTACGAAATCATCAACCGCGGAGACCTAACGTTCGGAATTACTGACAACATCAAATTCCGCGGAACCATCGATACGCGATACGTGAACAAGAATGAAGACAAGCTCTTCAAGCTTAAAGGCGAAATCGCATTGACATTTGATTACACCGACGACTATTTCAACCCGACGAAAGGCGTTCGCATTTCCCCTACAGCAGGATTCGGAACCAACTTTAGCGGAAAAAACGACTACGAAGACGGGCATCTATATACGTTCGGCGAAGCGACCGCCAATCTTTATTTTCCGATATACTGGACTTTGTACGGAGCACTTAGCGGAAGCATCGGAAGCTTTTTCAACAGGGCCATCGAAGACGACGCACGAGTATTTTATCAAGGAGGTTCCCGTTCTGTACGCGGTAACCGTTTCCGTAGCATCTACGCAAGCTACTCCACAACAACAACGGAAAAAGTCACTAAGAAACAAGACAACGGCAAAGAAATTACCGAGGATGTAACCAAAGAAGTCATCAATACGGCACTCACGCCGATGTACTTCCGCGTCAACGAGGAACTCCGCTGGACTCTTCCGTGGAAATCTATGAGGGCATGGCAAATCGTGCAATTTTTTGACTGGGCAAGAGTCGTCGATGCCAAGGACAAAAGCTACGAAGACGCCCAGGAAGGCAGCCTTGGCCTAGGCATTCGCTATCGTTGGCAATTCCTCACCTTCCGCCTTGATTACGCCATCATTACAGGCCTTACCAGCTACGACGAAGACAAGAAGAATTCCATGAAATTCAAATGGGGACGGTTCGCGTTCGATTTGTCGCAAGCGTTCTAGTTTAGACGAAAGACGAGAGACGAAAGACGAGAGAAGGAAGGGCTGTAGACGGTAGGAAGTAGACAGTAGGCAGTAAACAGTGGTTAGTGATTAGTGGTTAGAGATCAGAAGGCTGGGGGAAAGCGTGTGGAACGGAGTGCCGTCAGTATTTTTACTGGACAATCGAGCGGTAAATATCAGCGAGGGATTCGCCCTTGGCATTGATTTGCGACGGAGCAAGCCCTGCATTCTTTAAAGCATTTTCAATTTGTTCGCAAGCGACAGAATTTTCGAACAACAGTTCAAAATGATTCGCGGACGTCGCAATGTCCCCGGCACCTGGATTTTTCCCTGATTTCAACACCTGACCGCGATCAATTATCGCATAGTCTGTAGCCCACTTATCCATTTCAGCAAGCACATGCGAGCTAACAATCGCGGTTCCGCAAGTATCGCTTCGCCATTCATCAAGGAGTTTCCAAACCGATTCACGCGAGATCGGGTCGAGGTTTGCCACAGGCTCATCGAGAATCAACAGCTTTGGATTATGCAACAACGCACGAACAATCTGCACCTTTTGACGGTTTCCGAGCGAAAGAGCTTCCATGCGAGTGTCCAAAGGAGGTAATTTCAGGCGTTCTGCAAATTTTTCACAGCGTTCATAAACGGAGCCCCCCTCTAACCAAGCACCTTCGCCCAAATTATAAAACCCAGTAAAAAACTTGAGGTATTCTTCAATGGAGAGTTTAGGATAAACGCCCGGATTTTCAAGTAAAACGCCATATTTTTTTGAATCCAAGAAACCTGCGGAATTACGCAAGGACTCATCAATATCAATTGAACCTTCAAAGCGCAGCATGCGACCGCAAAGAAGCCGCAACATAGTTGTCTTGCCAGCACCATTCGGGCCAATTAGAGCAAACAAACTCCCCTGCGGAATGCAAAGCGAAAGATTCGACAAAGCGTCCTGCGAAGATTTTGGATAACGGAAAGTAACGTTGTCTATTTTCAACAACGGACGATGTGCCGCCTCACCCATCGCAACACCTATTCGCAGAGTTCCTTGACGGCGGGAGTCGGATTCTTGATAAGCTTAAGCGCATCCTTCGACTGGCGAACCGCTTCCATCTGCACATTTTCACTAGCGCGCTGCAAATACTGGATGCAACGCCAGTCCGTACGCACAGCAGCAAGCTGTACCGGTTCTGTACGACGGCGAATGCTCACATATTCAAACGCATGATAGTCCTGCTTGACCGCAGCCACAACAACTGCAGCCGTCGGATTTTCAATTTCCTGAATGTACTTCCAATCGCGTTCAATCGCCGCAATAAGTACTTTTTCTCCAGGGTTTCGAATAAACTTCAATGCATCTTCGCTCTGACGAACGGCCTCGGCCCAAAGTTCATCGGACGCACCATCAATCTTACGGACAATGCGCCAGTCCTGCGACACAGCAGCCTTGAGAAGCACCGGATTCGTAATAAACTTGAGCAAATTCGGTTCTGCCTTGAATGCGGCAAGAAACTTAACTTCGTCCATGGCGTTAAGAGCCTGCTTCAAAGCCTCGCACGGGCCGCATTTCACATAAAGAATGGCCTGTTCATTCTTTTCGAATGCAGCCTTTTGCACCGTTTCAGTCGGATTTTGAATCAAGCTAATTGCGTACCAGTTAAGTCCGATAGCTTCTAATTGCTGTTCTTCAGTGGGGTTCTCAATGTTCTTTATTTCGGTCCAGGACTGCATAAAACCTCTTGTTTATGGAGGTAAAGATAGATTAAAGACGAGAGATAAGAGACGAGATATACGATACTTGGTGCTTTTTAAGCACCTTAGTAGAGTTATCCTCTATGAGGAGACGAGAGATAAATAGCAAAAAAATGAGTTTTGAGGCCAAAGGTACCACTCAATCCCTAACGCAACGGACGGAGAACCCGAATTCCTTGTAGCCTCGGCCCAGCACCGTAACCTTAATGGGGCCGGTCAAGAGCATCTTGTATGCGTGAGGCTTATTGCTGTACTCGCTATTGGCCTCAGTAGAACTCCAGAACTCCGCATAAAAGCCCTCAAAGTTGTAAAACGCATTTCTGTCGCCTGCAGGCAACGCCGTAAAGGAATAATCATCCGTTCCGTTGCTGTTTACATTCAAGTTGCTTAATGCCTTAGGGGACTTGGCGAGAGCAAGCGATGCAAAGGCCAAGCCCTTCGCGTCGTTTTTCCATCCGCTAGTGGACTTGAGTTTGGAGTCTGCACCCACCCATTTTTCTTCATTTTCCTTATCCTGTATTCCGCCCACGGCCTTAAGCAAGGTCTCGAATTCAGCCTTGCTGGGAAGGTGCCAATCGGCGGGGCATGCACTTCTTGCCGCATTCCACGAATAAAGCCTTCCGTATTTCTGGCAGTTTGACTCTTCGTCATTATAGCACCAACTGCTATCCGTTTTGAAATTGAGATTCTCCGCCATCCAAACCTGTTCACCAATTTTCACGGTTCTGTAGGTTTGACCATCGCGGGAATCAGTCATCGTTCCAATCTCAGAATTGGAGTCACAAGCGTTCATCGCAAACGAGAACGCAAGCAAAGCAAGAATGGCAAAAGAACGCTTCATAGAAACTTAATCCTTGACGCAACGAACAGAAAATCCGTAGTCCTTGTTGTCGTCGTACAGGTACGCACCATCGTAGTTGCAGACCAAGAACATGCGGTACGCGCTGTAGCTACCGTTCTCAGTAGAACTCCAGAACCTCGCGCAGTAGCCCTCGTAGTCGTAATCCCCATCGTAGTTCCTGAGGCCAGCAGGCAACGCGGAAAAGCCGAAAGCATCGGTGCCGTTGCCACCATTGGTCCAGCCGCTAGTGGACCTGAGCATCTTGCCCGCTGTTGATTGACCACCAACTGCGGTGAACAAAGTCTCAAACTCGGCTCTTGTTGGCAGGTGCCAACCCTCGGGGCATACGCCTCGCACTGGATAGGTCGGCAAGCACGTCTCGCCAAAGCCACAGCCCTTGCCGTTTGTAGACCATGTTCCCGCACTGTCCATGACTGCACTCCACAGATACAGACGACCATATTTGGTGCAGTTGGATGCATCGTTGTCATTGCAGTAGGAGTTAGCCGTCTCGTAGTTGAGGTTCTCCGCCATCCAGGTCTGCGTGCCGATGGTGACCGTCTTGTAGGTCTGGCCGTCGCGGTCGTCCACCAACTCTCCGTATTCGCAGTTGTCTTCCGTTTCGGTTTTGCACGGAGTTGCCAACGTAACCGAACTTGAAGACTCCGCAGAACTGCTTGGCTTAGCGGAACTACTCGATTTTACACTGCTGCTCGACGTGACGCTAGACGAAGATTCCTTCCCATCCGGGCGCGAGATAAAATCGCTGTCGTCGTCACTGCAGGCAGCAAGCATCATCGTGCCAACAAGAATTCCAAGCCAAAAGTGTCGCATATTTTCTCCAAAGAAAGCCTATTTGGTCAAAAAAGGTATTTTAGACACCACAATATACATTGCCAGAATGATATATAAATCCCTACGAGCGTCGTTCTCTTTTTCACCTCTAAACCTTTGATACAACGGACAGAGTGTCCGGTGTCCTTGTGGCCGTAACCCAGGCCTGCAATGTCGTCGTGGTAGTGCAAGTTCATACTGTACGCGACACCATCATCAGTAGAACCCCAGAAGAACGCATAAAGGCCCCATCACGGTAAATTCCACCGTTGTCGGACCTGTAGCCAGCAGGCAACGCCGTGAACAAGTAGGCATCCGTACCATTGCCGCTTCCCCCTTCATCGTCATCCCAGCCGCTAGTGGACTTGAGCATCTTGCCTGCTGTACTAGAACCGCCAACAGTAGCGACTAGCTCTTTAAATTCGACCTCTGTCGGCAAATGCCAGCCGCTCGGACAAGCGGTTTTCGCAGCAGTCCAAGTGTAAAGGCGACCGTACTTGGTGCAGTTGGACACGCTATCCTTGTAGCAGTAGGAGTTTGCAGTCTCGTAGTTGAGATTTTCCGCCATCCAGGTCTGCGTGCCGATGGTGACCGTCTTGTAAGTCTGACCGTTGCGCGAGTCCGTCAGCATCCCTTCCGTCAATTCCTTCCCGTTCGGGCGCGTCGCGAAATCGCTATCATCGTCACCGCAGGCGACAAGCATCGCCGCACAAGCAAGGATTCCAAGCCAAAGGGAGCGCATATTTCCTCCTAGTTATTTCCAAATAATAGAATCTTTCTGTAGCCGTTGGTAGAAAATTCCCTTTCTGGCGGTGAAAACGACAATTTTTCCGCTATTTCACCGCCACTTTATTAGTTTATCCATACAATTTTGTTCATTTTCGTCCCCCAAAGGCCGCGCACGGCGGTGATTTTGAACATTTTTCTTCCATTTCACCGCCAGCATCATGTCCTGCAACAAGAAAAAGGCTCATTTTCACACACACAAAGTAAATTTCGGCGGTGAAAACGACATTTTTTCCGCAATTTCACCGCCACTTTGGCAATTTTGTGCTTTTTCTATATATAAAAAGATCCCCGAACAAGTCGGGGATGACATAATGCGAGTCTGGATCCCCGGTCAAGCCGGGGATGACAAGCCATTACTTATAAAGCGGGTGCTTCTTGCAAAGTTCGACAATTTCCTGACGGATCTTAGCGAGAGCGGCTTCATCGTCCTTGGCCTTGATGCAGCGGTCGATGATGCGGGTCACTTCGCGGGTATCTTCTTCGTCGAAGCCACGGGTCGTGATAGCGGCAGTACCGAGACGCACACCGGACGGATCCATCGGCTTGCGCGGATCGAACGGAATCGTAGAACGGCTGCAGGAGATGCCGACCTTTTCCATGGCCACTTCGGCTTCCA
>JAEEGF010264571.1_pt1 | contig 14749 bp, 17 predicted proteins | sample 9134171 | NCBI WGS metagenome assembly JAEEGF01 (sample SAMN16246542, study PRJNA631951) | gut metagenome | biome: gut microbiome; feature: rumen; material: AP-attached | host: Bos | place: Iran: Karaj | collected 2018-10 | reverse complement strand
TCTGCTGAACAACCCGAAGGTTTGCCACTACGCGCACATCCCCATCCAGAGCGGCTCCGACGCCATGCTCAAGAAGATGCGCCGCCAGCACAACATGGAGCAGTACCTCTCGATTATCGAGCAGCTGCGTAGCAAGGACCCGTTCTACGGGATTTCGACGGACGTGATTTGCGGTTTCGTGGGCGAAACGGAAGATGACTTCGAACAGACGCTCAAGGCTTTTGAAACGTGCCAGTTCGACTCCGCCTTCATGTTCATCTACAGCCCGCGCAAGGGCACGGAATCGTACAAGGAAGCGGAGACACTCACCAAGACCGAAAAGAACGAGCGCCACACGCGCCTGGTGGAACTGCAGAACGCCATCACGCTCAAGAGGAACCAGATGATGCTCGGCCGCACCGAGGAACTGCTGGTGGAAAAGAACTCCGTGCGCGACGAGACGGAACTGCGGGGCCGCACCGACAACTTCAAGAAGGTGGTGTTCAAGCCGGAAGTTGACCAGATTGTGAAGCCCGGCGACTACGTGAAAGTGAAGCTGGACGACATCCGCGGATGGACAATTAGAGGAAAACTGGTGTGAGGTGTGGGGTATGAGGTCGGGGCTTCGCCCCTTTGAGGTTCGCTAGAATGAAATTTGAGGTAATGAAGATGAAGTTTTGGAATTTTCGCGGAATTGCAGTTGCTTTGCTTTCTGTTTTTACAGCAAGTGCGTTCGCGCAGACGATGGCAGACGCACAGAAGGCCTATGTAGCCGGCAACTGGAAAGAAGCCGCAGCCGCATACGAAAAGGCCTGCCCAACCCTTGCCGACTCGGCAAAAACGGAATGCTACCTGTGGAACGTGCTCGCTCTTTCGCAAACGGGTGTGACAGCCGACTTTAGCAAGGCGGGCAAGCGCCTCGACAGCCTCATCGCCAAAACGAGCCCGCAAAACACGATCTACTCGGACCTGATGATGACAAAAGCGCAGTTTCAGCTCTACCTCGGCAAGCACGAAAAGGCGGCGGAATCACTGAACCACGCCATTGAAACGGCACAGCCCCGCCAAGTCACGGTCCTCCAAAAGGTGTGCACCGCCGTGCAAGCCCGCGTCAAAAACGACATTCTGGACAGCAACTGCAAAAAACTGAACAACCCCGAGGCGTTTGCGCAAGCCAAACCATCGGCGGCGGTCCAACCTGCGGCTGTAACCCAACCGGTGGTACAGACCCCAGAGCAGGTCAAACCCGAGCCCAATCCGGTAAAGGCATCTGCCGAACCCGCAAAAACGGTTCCCGAACCAGCAACATCCACTCAAAAAGAGACCTGGTATTTGCAACTTGGAGCCTTTGGCGTCAAGGGAAACGCCGATTTGCTGGTGAGCAACCTCAAAAAAAGGGGCATTACTGCCAAAATCGAGGAACGTCCCGGCGAGACTAAGACACTTTACGTTGTCCAGACAGGTGATTTTGACTCCAAAGAGAAGGCCATTGACTTTGGGGCACAAAAATTAGCCCCTCTCAACGTGGAATTTAGGGCCTTTGCTAGGAAATAATTGCGTAAAATTCGCCAATTTTTGCGTTTTTCCCCTACAAAAAAACACAAAAGTGTTCTATATTTGTGGTACCCCAAGCCGGGGTGGTGAAATTGGTAGACGCGCCGGACTCAAAATCCGGTACTCGCGAGAGTGTGAGGGTTCGATTCCCTCCCCCGGCATACAGAAGGATTGAAAAGAGGTCACAATGGCTAAATGGTGTAAAGTTCTATCTACGATACTGGTTGCAGGCTCCTTGGCTTTTGCACAGTTCGACGATGACAACGACAGCACGACCGAGGCCTCTGAAGAATCCAGCTATTCCTACGGTAGCGAGGAAGAAGAGGAAGCTGAAGAACCCAAGGTCGGCGAAGCCAAGGCCAGCGGTGACGAATGGGAAGGCTTCCGCTACGAAGAAATGGGCCTCACCCAGTGGGAATTCCAGCAGATCAAGGAAGCCGGCGTTTCCCGCGACAAGCTCACCCGCCTCGTGGAATTGGGCGTCCGTCCGTCCGAATACCTCCAGAAACCCTGGGAAAAGATGAACATATCCGAAGACGAATGGCTTGGCCAGCGCTCCGAAGGCATGGAAGACGCCGACATCGACCGTTCTTACAGGAACCGCAGCGGCGACCAGAGCTACGCCTACCTTTCCCTCCTCGTACCGAGCCTTTACCAGTGGAAGAAGGATGACATTGTCAAGGCTAGCATCATTGACGCCGTTTGGGTCGCCGGTGTTGCAGCCGCCGTCTACATGAATGTCGACGGACAGTCCAGCTGGTTCTATTGCCTGATCCCGGTTGCCGCAGCGCACATCTATTCTTTTGCCGACGCTTTCTTTGGCACCCAGTGGGATAGCAACCCCGATGCAAACCGTTTCAGCTTTGGCGTGGTCCCGACATTCGACAAGGGTGTCGCCGGCATGCTCCAAATGAAATTCTAAGCAGCGCCATGCAGCTAGAACTTTTAAAAGCGAAAATTCACCGAGCCACCGTTACAGATGCCAACCTCAACTACGAGGGTTCCATCACTATTGCCCGCGACCTGATGGATGCCGCAGGCATCCTTCCCTTTGAGAAGGTCGGCGTGCTCGACGTGAACAACGGCAACCGCCTCGATACCTACGTGATCGAAGGCAAGGCCGGTTCCGGCGTCATTTGTCTGAACGGCGCTGCGGCACGCCTGGTGCAACCGGGCGACCTCGTGATTATCGTGGCATACGCCACCATGAGTGCCGAAGAAGCCAAGACCTGGAAGCCGACGGTCATTCGCGTCAACAGCAAGAACGAAATCATCTAGAAGTTGCCGCGGCAACTTTTATATATTGTGTGTATGCGCGTACTCTTTGTGTTTATGGGTTTGTTCTGTGCCGTGGGCGGTTTTGCCCAAATGGCGATCAGCTCGTCTTCCCCCGTAAACCGCGAAGCCCCCTATAGCGAGGCCGTTTTTAAAGAGGCCACCCGTGTCGATACCGTTTACGACACGGTCTACGTGGCTGTCGACGACGGGATTCCGTGGAACCACGAATACTTTGACCACGACCGTCTTTTGCGCCGTGAATCCTTTGACCCGGCGCTGAGCGTCGCCTACAGCTACTCCGTGAGTTTTATAAGCGGCCCCCTGGGAAGCATTAGCCAGACCAGCTACCTGATGCACCTCGCCTACGAGTTCACACCGCAGCTGAACCTTTACGCGGATCTTGGGCTTTGGATGCCGCTGTACTCTACGCTCCGCACCCCGGGCGGTTTCGAACGTGAAGACATCCGCCAGGGCAATGTGGATTTTGTGATGCCCGACTTGGAACTGGTCTACCGGCCGACCCCTAACACGTCGTTCCACTTGATGCTCGTAAACGAAAACGACATGATCAAGACTTATGGGCCCTCACGCCACCCTTACCGTTCCTACTACGACCGAAGATATTCTACATTTTACCGCTGATGTACAACAAGGCCCTTTTAATCGCAGCTATCGCAACGCTCTTTTTTGCCGGATGCAAGGAAGAAGTCAAGCAGGAAGTCCACGTGGTGCGCCACTACGCCGGCGACGTGGAAGTCCTGAACAGTTGCGGTGAGCAGGGTGCCGCCGGTAAAATGAGGACCTACCTACGCGAGAACGGATTCGACGTGGTGAGCTATAAAAACGACCGCCTGCAAAACTACGACGAAACCATCGTGGTGCTGCGCAACCCGGAATGGGAAGGCGGACAGGCGCTCGCCAAGGCTCTCAAAACGGACAATGTCATGACGATCATCAGCAAAAGGTCCGTGGTGGACGCCTCCGTTTATATTGGCAAGAACTTTCATAAAATCATAGAACCTGACGACCAGGGAGAAGAACAATGACAGCAAACAAGCAAGAACTTCCGCAGGCCATCCAACTTGGCGCGAGCATTCTCTTTGAACTCCGCGCACAGAACGTGCAGCTTATTGACCTGCGTGGCATCAAGGACGTGACCGACTACTTCCTTGTCGCAACCTGCGAGAGCGAGGCCCAGATGCAGGCCATTTTGAACGAATTCCACAAGGAGTTCAAGGCCAACAAGCTTCCGTCCGTGGGCGTAGAATACAAGGAAGGTGTGCGTTGGGCTGTGTTTGACGCCGGCCTCGACCTGATGGTCCACCTGTTCGAAGAAGAAAAACGTAACGAGATTTCGCTCGACCGTCTCTATGCTGACGGGAAAATCGTGGAACTCGACGAAAATGACTTTGTAAAGAAGACTACCAAGAAGAAGAGCAGTGAAGATGAACTCGTTTGAGCAAGAAATCGCAGCAGCGCTCGCCGCAACCGGTTCCTTCGAAAAGGAAGCGGCTTTGAAACTCATCTCCGTGCCGCCTGACACCACGCACGGCAACTTCACCATTCCCTGCTTTTCGCTCGCGAAGGTGATGCGCAAGGCCCCGAAGATGATTGCCGAAGACCTCGCCGCCCAGGTGAAGCTCCCGGCAGGTCTCTCGAAGGTGGAAGCCGTGAACGGTTACCTGAACTTCTTCATCGACCGCGGATTCCTTGCGAAGTCGACTCTCGAAGAAATCGCCGATAAGGGTTTGGAATACGGCCACGCAGCCCCGAACGGGAAGGTCGTCTGCATCGACTTCAGTTCCCCCAACATCGGTAAGGAACTCGCCTTCCACCACCTGCGCTCCACGATGATCGGGAACTCCCTTTCCCGTATCTACAAGGCAGCGGGCTACAAGGTGGAACGCATTAACCACCTGGGTGACTGGGGTACCGCTTTCGGCAAGCTTATCGTGATGTACTTGCGCGAAAATCGCCCGACAGACGACGCCACGCTCGATAGCCTGACCGTAAAGGAACTCAACATCCTTTACGCAGCCTTCTCCAAGGCCAGCAAGGAAGAACCCGGCCTCGAAGACGAAGCACGCGCTGCTTTCACCAAACTTGAACAGGGCGACGAATTCTACCGCAAGCTCTGGACCGCCTTCCGCGCGGCAACGCTCAAGGAACTCATGCGCATCTACGACATGATGGGCGTGAGCTTTGACCACTACACCGGCGAATCCTTCTTCGAAGACAAGATTCCGGCCATTCTCGACGAACTCCGCGAAAAGAACCTGATGGTGAAGAGTCAGGATTTGGACGTGGTGATGCTTGACGAATTCGACTTGAACCCTTGCCTGATCCGCAAGAGCGATGGTTCCACGCTGTACGCGACCCGCGACCTCGCCGCCGCCTGCTACCGCAAGAAGGAATACAACTTCGACAAGTGCCTCTACGTGGTGGACCTCGGACAGGCTCTCCACTTCAAGCAGGTGTTCCATGTTTTGAAGAAGATGGGACGCGAATGGTACAAGGACATGTACCACATCCCGTTCGGCGTTATCCTTCAGATGGTCGACGGCAAGTGGGAAAAGGGCAAGACCCGCACGGGTACCGCAAGCCTGCTTCGCGACGTGATCGAAGCCGCCCAGAAGAAGATTCTCGAATTCATTGACGAGAAGAATCCGAACCTCGAAAACAAGGAACTCATCGCACGCCAGATTGGTATTAGCGCCCTCACCTTCAACGACCTGAAGAACAGCCGCCTGAAGGATGTGCGCTTTGACTGGGATGCCGTGATGAGCTTCGAAGGCGATACCGGTCCGTATGTGCAGAACGCCCACGTGCGCCTCTGCAGCATCATGCGCAAGGCCGGCATTGAACGCGCGGACCTCGCCGCTGCAATCAAGGACGTGAACTTCGCCGAACTCAGCGACGATGCGGCCTACAGCCTCATCAACATCCTGTCGAAGAAGGGCAAGAAGATTCTGGATGCCGTGGCCGGTGACGAACCGAGCGTACTTGCCCAGTATGCTTTGGAAATTGCAGAAGCCGCGCACAAGTTCATCCACGAAGACCGCGTGCTCGGGAGCGCCGAAGAGAAGTCCCGCCTGTTCCTGGTTCAGGCCACGCAGATTGTGCTCGAAAACGTGCTCGACCTGCTCGGACTCTTCCCCATCAGGCAGATGTAACCGAAGCGGTTTGGGCATCGAATTTGATGCAACAAGATATAAGAAAGGCTCCCGTTCGGGAGCCTTTTCTAATGCAGTTTAATCGCAGGCTTAACTAGTCTCCGTTGATGCAGCGGACAGAGTATCCGTTGTTTTTTGCATTGTTCGGCACCAACTGGCGAACCATCTGGTCGCTCATGCGTCCCATGGACCACAACCAAATGGTTTCGTTACGTCCGTTCTGGGCGCTCCAGAAACCGGCATACTCGCCCATGTCTTCGTAGCGGACCGTAGACTTACCCACAATTTTGCGGTAACCCGAAGAGAATACGGAGAAGCCGTACTCGTCGGTACCGCCACCGCCCTGCCAACCCGTGGTGGCCTTGAGCTTGCTCGCAAACTTTTCGCACTTGTCCACGCCGTCATAGCAACCGGTGAGGCCCTTGAGCATATCGTCCCATTCGCGGTCACGCGGCAAATGCCAACCTTGAGGGCAAGCCTTGCGAGCGCCTTCGAGGTCGTACAAACGTCCACCGCGCATGCAGTAAGAATCCTTGTCGTCATAGCACCAGGAGTGCCCTTCCACATTGTAGTTGACATTCTGGGCAAACCATTCACGGCCTTCCACCTTCACAGTGCGGTAGACCTGACCATCGCGCGGGTCGGTAAACATACCGGACTTGTCGCGAATGTCGGCGCGGTGTTCCTGTTCCTTCAAACGGAATTCCACAAGTTTTTCGCGCTTGTACTTTTGGTAGCCTTCAAGATTAGCCATCCAGTACTCTTGCGCCTTGGCATTTGTGAACTTGAGCTTGAGATCGGCCACCGCATAAAGCTCGTTACCGCAGGCAACGTCTATGCCGGCGATATTCACAATGTACTGTTCGCCGTCAAAATCCATCGGCTTGTCGAAGTACGAAATCCAGGCTTCGGCAGTCTTTTGGCAAACCGCGTAAAAGTTCTCCTTTTCGATCTTTTCGGCAGGGACCGTCAGGTGACCCGCTGCAGAGAAAGAGAACTTGCCGTCGTTCACCTTGAAAGAAACCGGCTGGACTTCCTTGTAATGGGTGTACTTACCCATGCGGATTTTGCCTTCGATTTTGGCGGCGGCATAATCGCCCTCGCCTTCGGCATTGAAAATGGAATCCCAAGATTTTTGGATAACAGCGGAAGTGGATTCGGCAACCAAGGCAAACACCGCACCGGCCACGATCAAATATTTTTTGCTAAACACTCTCTGCCTTCTTTTTGAGATTGTTGAACTACACCCCAATGTTAGCTTTTTTTAAGAGTTTTCACAAGGCGAACAAACTGCAATTAGCTACATTTTACATATGGCTACAACACGCTACATTCTTCAAATCCACTGCCCCGACCAAAAAGGGCTCATTGCCGGCACCACGCAGGTTCTTGCCAAGGCGGGCGCCAACATTATCGACCTCCAGCAACATACGGCCAAAGATATTGAAACCTTCTTTTTACGCGCTGTTTTTGACATGGAGGCAGGCGACATCAACGAAGTGCACAAGCACCTTGAGACCCTCGCCCCGCACCTCCAGCTCAACTGGAAATTGTTCGACACCTCTAAAACCGAACGCGTAGCGATTTTCGTTTCCAAGACGGACCATTGCCTTTACGACCTTCTACTCAAGCGCCGCGACGGCGACCTTCCCTGCGAATTCAGCTGCATTGTAGGGAACCACCCCGACCTCGGCCCCATTGGCGGCAACTTTGGCGTGCCGTTCTACTACGTGCCGAGCAACCCCGACAAGAGCATCCCCGAGAACCGCTTTAGGGAAATCATTGCCGAAACAAGGACCGACACGGTGGTCCTCGCCCGCTACATGCAAATTCTCTCGGCCGAGTTCACCGAAGAATTCAAGTACCGCATCATCAACATCCACCACGGGTTCCTGCCCGCCTTCAAGGGCGCTAAGCCATACCACCAGGCATGGCACAAGGGCGTCAAGATTATTGGAGCCACGGCGCATTTTGCCACCGAGGACCTGGACCAAGGACCAATCATTTGCCAAGACATCCAGCGAGTGCCCGAAACGGCTAGCATCGACGAGCTCGTGGAACTGGGCAAGGATATCGAAAAGCGCACCCTTTCGCAGGCTCTCAAACTTTGGCTTGAACACCGCGTATTCGTTTGCGCGGGCCGCACCTTTATTCTCTAGGAGTCACTATGTCCACAGAAAACCTGAACGAACAGAACAACAGCGTCCCCGAAGCTGAGGCCGCCCCGGTCGAAAACGTACAACCCGTCGAACCGCAGGCAGAGGGCGCCGCCGAACCGGCAGCCGAAACCTACGCCGCTCCCGAAGAGACAGTCACCCAGCCGCAAGTCATCATTCAAAAGGAGCGCGGCTTTTCGCACTATGTGGGATTCGCCCTGCTCAGCGTCCTCTGCGTTTGCTTCTACTTTTTGCCGGGCATCGCCATCACCTATGCAGTGAGCTGCATTGTCGACCTGACTGCCGCCGCCGCATGGATCTTTAGCGCCATTTTGAGCGTCGTGGCCTGGTTCGTCTTCAAGATGAAGATTAAGGGCTTCAAAAAATCCTTCTATTGGTACATCGGCCTCTGCGTGGTGATCCTCCTCATATTGATTGCCATCCAGGTGATTGCCGACGTCAACGTTTTCGCAGGCATCTTGGCCCTCCTCACCGGCGCCAAGGCCTAGGAGTTTCCGCATGACCGAAACAGATACCTTCGTCCATTTTCTCGTGGAATCGGGCGCGCTCAAATTTGGTGACTTCGTCACCAAGAGTGGTCGCAACACGCCGTACTTCATCAACACCGGAGAGTTCCGCACGGGAGCTTCGCTCTCGAAGCTCGCCGAATTCTATGCCGCAGCTTTCATGAAGCACTTTGACAGCAAGGCGCAGAACCTCTACGGTCCTGCCTACAAGGGCATCCCGCTCTGCGCTGCCACCGCCATGAAGCTTAGCGACGTGTACGCCAAGAACCTCACGTTCACCTACAACCGCAAAGAAGTCAAGGACCACGGCGAAGGCGGCTCCCTTGTCGGCTACAAGTACGCCGAAAAAACGAACGTCGTCATTATCGAGGACGTGATTACCGCGGGCACCTCCGTGAACGAGACCATGCAGGCTCTTTCGCAAATCGAGAACGCCAACGTGATTGGCCTCCTCATCTCGGTGGACCGCAAAGAGAAGTTGGACAACGGCAAGTCAGCCCTCCAAACGGTGCAGGACGAGTATGGCATCGAAGCCCACTCCATTGTCAACATCAACGACATCATCGCGTTCCTCGAGAACGAAGCCAACCGCAAGGCGATTAACGCCCCCGAGGGAATCCTTGACAAGGTGTACGCCTACCGCGAAAAATGGGGTGCATAACCTCGTTACGCAATAGAGGCCATGGTGTTTAGGAATTTGGTCATCCTCTTAGTTATGACTTGTGCCCTCGTGGGGTGCGGTCATCACTACCATTGGTCCAAGTCCCATCCCATGTACAAAAAGGCGCCCTATGCCGAACTCGCCGTGGCGGGAACCGAGGAAGCCTTTGTGCTGACACGGTCCGCCTGGTTCGCCAAAAAATTGCAGCTGAGCCCCGACAGCATTCAAATCAAGGCCACAGCATTTTTTGCCGAAGTCTTTTTGAACGAGCTCACGCGCGCCTACCCCACCTTCACCAAGATTCCCGAAGCAAGCGTCAAGACATTCCCCGAAGAAAGCCAAAAGCTGGACGAGCGCGTTTTTATGAAGGGTCGCCTGCCTGAACAGGGCATCGTAGTAAAGGACAGCACTGGGGGCGAGCCTCCCTACATTTTGATTCTGCACGAATTCATTGTGGGCACAGACCTCAAACGCGAAAGCTACTTTGACTACGCCTACACGCACACCGAGAACACCGACAAAAAAACGTCCAAGAACCTGACCGCCATTGTTTCGTACACGCTCTGGGACAATCAAAAGCAGCGCCCGCTGTTCAGCGCCGTCGACGAAATCCAGCACCCCATCATCGTCCCGACCATGCAGGACCTCGAGGCCCTGGTGCGCACGGCGGTCAAGCAGATTCGCATTAACTTGTATGGAGGGGCTCGCTAATGAAGCTGTTCTCTTCCATCGTTTTTGTTTGCCTGCTCTTGCTATCCATTGCCGGGAACGCCATGGCGCAAAGCGTCTACTTTAACGGGCACTCCACCGTGTGGAAGGACGCCGACATCCTCATTTGGACGCCCGATGCAGATCCCGCCATTGACGTTAAGGAATTCTGCCTTTCTTTAAAACGCTTCAACTCGGGGATTGGCGACCCCAAGTGCCGCCTTGCCGGTGAATGGGAACGCGATACCGTAGCCATCCGCTACGCCCACTGGCTCAACGCCAACATGGATCCCGCCCTCAAGCCCGAATACCTGCGAGCCCGCCACCCCGCCATGCAGGCCAAGTTTCAGGCGCTCGAAGACAAGACAGTCCTCTTTGTCGCCAAGAATGCCGACAAGGTGAACATCGCCATTTTCGACGAGACCTCGTCGGAACCCAAGGCGGCCGCCTCCATGCTTTTGAGCCCCGACAAGGTCGCCACCGGCGACGCCATCGCGAACACGTTCTTTAGCGCGACCGCAAAACGCAGACTTACAAAGGAAGAACGCCTCAAATTGCAGACCGAACCCGACGAATACTTCCAGGAGACTCCCGTATTCAAGGCGTGGTTCGGGCTCGGCATCGGTTACTCCCAAGCGCACATCCCGCTGACCCCCGATAACTGGACCGAGAGCCACACCGAGAGCACCGTACGCAACTACCGCATTACCAAGGACTCGGTAAGCCTTTGGAACTTCCTCGACGATTCCGACCCGTTATTCTCGGTTTACGCGGGCGGCACCTGGTACGATTTTATTGGCCTGGAACTCATTTACCGTTTTGCCAAGCACCACATGAAAACCGACCCCGCCGACACGGTGTACCAGGAACTGGATCACTGGAATTTTTACCAGCACGAGGTTGGACTCAGCGTGATGTTCTCCAGGAATTACAAGCCACTCACGTGGATCGACATCACCCCGTTCGCGTTCATGGGATTCCAATACAGTTTTTTTGTCGAGGACATCGACCTCAAAGGCGATGTGGACTCCCCGTCCAAGGCGTACAAGGTCCGTATCAAATTTGAGGAAGCCTACAAGGGAGCGCTCCTCGGGTTCGGCAGCCACTTCATTTTCTTTAAGCATTACGGTTTGGGGCTCCGCACAGGCATTTCGAGCCGTGGCCGCGACATGTACGTGGACCCGTCCCCCGAAGCCGCCGCCCAGCCTTCAATCATTGGCGGGTTCACCGCCGACTGGTTCATTGGTGCTGGCCTAGAATACCACCTCAGTCTTTAACATGAGTGCCGACCCGCCAATAAAAAGCTATCTTTGGCGGCACTATGAGTGATTCCGAAAAAGTCAATCCGTTTTTAACGCCTGTCAAAATCATCGAACCCGAGCACAAGCTCCCCGACTACACTTTTGACATGCTCCCCGAAGAGCAAAAGAATATTCTCGCCAGACACGGCTGGACCGACCTGATGCCGGTTCAGCGCAAGACAATCCCCTACATGCTTGCCGCACGCGACATGCTCGTGCAGTCCAAGACCGGTTCGGGCAAGACGGGGGCCTACGTGCTCCCGCTCCTCCAGGTCATTGTCCGCGACCACGTTTTTCCGCAAGCGCTCATCCTTGTGCCTACCCGCGAACTCTGCATCCAGGTGCAGGACGAAATCGAAAAGCTTTCCGTGGGCACAGGCATCAAGTCCGTCGCCATCTTTGGCGGAGTGAGCTACGAACCACAGCTCAAGGCGCTCCGTGAAGGCGTGCACATCATCGTCGCGACCCCGGGACGCCTCATGGACCACGTACAACGCGGTCATGTGGACTTCCTCGACATTCGCGACCTCGTGCTGGACGAAGCCGACGAAATGCTCTCGATGGGCTTCTACCCCGATATGCAGCGCATCCGCAAGTACCTGCCCAAGATGATCTCGTGCACCATGTTCAGCGCAACCATCCCGCAAACAGTGAAGAGCCTTGCCCGCGAATTCCAGCGCCCGAGCGCCGAATTCCTCTCGCTCAGCTACGACAAGGTGATTGCGAACAACCTTGAGCACCGCTACTACATGTGCGACGTGATGGACAAGGACTCCATGACCATCAAGGTGCTTGAATACTACAACCCCGACAGCTGCATGATCTTTTGCAACCGCAAGAGCGACGTGAGCTACATTGAGCAGGTGCTCTCGGGTTACGGCTTCCAGGTAGGGGCTCTCAGTGGCGATGTGGCGCAAAACCTCCGCGAAAAAACGCTGAACGCCTTCCGTGACAAAAAGATCCGGATCTTGATTTGTACCGATGTAGCCGCCCGTGGTATTGACGTAGACCACGTGACCCACGTGATTGTGTACGACCACCCCGCCGACCACGAAGTGTACGTGCACCGCAGCGGACGTACCGCCCGTGCCGGCAAGAGCGGTCTCTGCATTTCGCTCATCACGCCGGTCGAAGAAATCGACCTGCGCCAGACCGCAGCCGACTTCGGCATCAACTTCATCAAGATGGACCCGCTGACCGACGAGGAGATTGCCCAGAAGGTAAGCGAGCGCACCCGTGCCCGCCTGGAGCAAGAAAAGAACCACTTTGGCGGTCAAAAGGCGACCGAGCGCATTGGCCGCATGCTCCCACTGGTAAAAGAACTCGCAAACGGTTCCCACGAAGACCAAATGCTACTCGCATGGCTGCTGGACCGTTACGCATGGAAGAAGGCATAAAATGGCCAAGATCAAAGTTAAGACCGCAAAGGAAATCGAACACATCCGCGATGCAGGGGCACTCGTCGCCGAGACGCTCATCAGGGCGGGCGAAATGTGCAAGCCAGGCGTTTGCACCCTGGAAATTGACGAATTCATTGGCGACTTCACCCGCAAGCACAAAGCCGTTTCCGCCTGCATGGGCTACCACGGCTACCCGCGCTACGCCTGCATCAGCATCAACGAAGTCGTGTGCCACGGCATCCCCGACGCCAAAACCATCCTCAAGGATGGCGACATCGTGAACATCGACATCACAAGCATCTTGAACGGCTACCACGGAGACGCCTCCATGATGTTCTGCGTAGGCAAGGTTTCAAGCATCGCCCGCGAGCTCGTGGACACCGCCAAGTTCTGCATGGAAGAAGGCATCCGCGCCGCCGGCGAGCGTGGTGCCCGCTGGAACGACATCGGAAACGTCATCCAGGACATTGCCGACGAACACGGCTTTAGCGTGGTCGAGGACTACTGCGGTCACGGCATCGGCACGGGCTTCCACGAGGAACCCACTGTACTCCATTGCCGCAACAACTACCTCACCAAGTTCATCGAAGTCGGCAACGTGTTCACCGTCGAGCCGATGATCAACGTCGGCCGCCCCGGCACCAAAACGCTTAGCGACGGCTGGACCGCAGTGACCCGCGACGGCAGCTTGAGCGCCCAGTGGGAACACACCGTCGCGAAGACCAAGGATGGCATCGAAATCCTCACCCTCCCGAGGTAGATTGTGTCCCTGCTAGGCAAAGCCCGCGACAAGGCCGTCGAGGCCATTATCCGCAAGAACGAATTCGTAAAGCGGTTCGGCGACATCCAGAGCCTGTCCATCAATTCGGACCAGGGCTACGCCGACGTCGTCGTCCTGCTACACGGCGAAAAGGAACCCATCACCTTCCGCGGTTACTACTCCTTCAATGACATGGACAAGGACACCGAGCTCTGCTTCACAAGCATCAGCTGCGGACGCCGCTGGATTGACGACCTCCTCTCGTATTGGCTGGAGGGGCATACCCTGAGCTACACGATCCCGGGGCTTGCGGGCGGGCTCGCGAAAATTTTCTTCTAAAGCTTATTTTGGGAGGCGCTTTATTTAAAGCACTTTTTTGTATATATTATGGATGTCGTGTTAATGGAGGCGTTTTATGGCACAGGAATCCAAGACAGTGGCTTTTCTCAAGGAACAGGCATCGGACCTTTTGTTCGACTTGTTGACCGACATTCCCGACTCGCTCCATACCCCGGACCCCGACCCGACCGCCAAGTCCAAAAAACTTATGCATAAGGCTGCCGCCGAGGCCGCCACTGTGAGCGGGACGCTCTCGATTCCCGCCGGAATCACCGGAATCATCGCCGCGATCCCCGACATTGCCGCCGTGTGGAAAATCCAGGCGCAACTCGTTTCCGACATCGCCGCTACCTACGGAAAACTAGCCCTTCTCAGCCGCGAGGCCATGGTTTGGTGCCTGTTCCGCCACAGTGCGGCATCACTCTTGCGCGACCTCGCCGTCCGCACCGGGAGCCGCATCGTGGTCGAGAGGCTCTCGTCCACGGCATTCAAGGCGCTCGTCAAAAAAATAGGCGTCAAGATATCTTCCAAGTTCTTGGGCAAAACGGCGGTCCGTCTCATCCCCATCCTGGGGGCCATTGGCAACGGCGCCTACACGTACTACGACACGATGGAGGTGGGAAAAACCGCTGCCGCCTACTTCAAGGCGCTCGCCGATACCGACACCCCTATTCCCGTAGAAAAGGAAGAAAACTAGGTTTTCGGCATTTAACCCCCAAAAAACCCCAATAGAGGCTCACTCCCTTGTGAGCCCCTTTATTTTTTTCTACATTTGCGCCCAAACTTACAAACATCAACTCCATTAGTGGAATAAAATATGAAAAACATAGAAAAGCACAGAAATATTGGTATTTCTGCCCACATCGACTCCGGTAAGACTACCCTTACCGAACGTATCCTCTACTTCACAAAG
>JAEEGF012373114.1_pt1 | contig 14751 bp, 9 predicted proteins | sample 9134171 | NCBI WGS metagenome assembly JAEEGF01 (sample SAMN16246542, study PRJNA631951) | gut metagenome | biome: gut microbiome; feature: rumen; material: AP-attached | host: Bos | place: Iran: Karaj | collected 2018-10 | reverse complement strand
CTTCTTAAAGGAAACATGACTGTAGGTGTGAGATCCCACCTCATGTCCCTTTTCCGCAATGGCTTTTATGGATCTTGTACCGGTCTTTGAACCGTCGATCCTTTCTCCGATAGAGAAGAAGGTGCACTTTGCATTGTATCTGTCAAAGATCTCAAGAAGCTGAGTTTCTCTCTTTTCATAGGGTCCGTCGTCAAAAGTGATGGCGATCATGGGCTTCGAGGGATCGAGATTGGTACGCATCTGATAACCGATCTCGTAGCCGTTCACATCCCTGTACATGAAAGCGGTCGCTTCAGCCAGATCGGCGTCAAAAGTGAACTCCTTGTGGGTGAGTTCAATGAGGGATCCGTTTCCGAATACAAAAGTAACCTTGTTATCATGTATGAAGAAGTTGTTGTAATCGTCTGCTTTATATGCTTCATCGTAGCTTACGAAGCCTGTTCTCTTAAATGTCTCGTCCTTTTCTGCCGCGTAAGTCTGAAGTCTTTCCTTGATCACTGCGAGATAAGTCTCTCTGAACACCTGATTTGCAGCCAGTCTGTCACCGGAGTTTTTGTCAAAGGTGTAGGCTTCCCTGTGGATGTCAGCCGTTCCGTCTGCGGTGCAGGTCATGAGCACAGACACATAAGCGGGATAAGAAAAAGTCTCTATCGTGACTCTGGGATTCTTTGCTTTGCTTCCTCCCCAGATCTCAACGTCGTTAACGGCTTCCTCCGCCAGTGCTCCCACAGTCTGTCTGATCACCTGAGGAACCGTATCAAGTCCCGCGATGGCAGTAACCGCTGCGGTAGGAACGGGTGTTGCGGTAGGGTTTGCGGTGGGAGTGGGTGTCTTTGTTGTCACTGTCGTCGTAGGAGTCGGTGTTGTCTTTATCTCCTGCGCCATGGTGGGCGTCGCGGTCACCATCGAGATCTCCTGAGTGGGAGTGGGTGTATTTTTAGGCTCCTTATTGCCGTTTTTGTTCTTTCTCGTCAGACCCCAAAGTATTCCGACAAAGATCAATAAGACAACTACGATCGCGATCATCACGATCATTATGATTCTTGTTCTGTTTACTCTTCCGAATTTAGGTGTGTTCATAATCTGCTCTCCAAATCTCGATCAGCGATGTTTCTTATTTCCATCACTCAATCATACAACATTTCCGCTGATTTAACAAGTGCCCTTGCAGACAAAAACAGGGGATGCGAGATAAATTAAAAAGTTCTTCCGCATTTTGCGGAAGAACTTTTGCTTCAGATCTTATTCGAGTGTTCCCTCTGTCAGCGCTTTCTCGTATGCGCTGAGGATCAGCTTCTGCATGCTGTCCCGGGTTGCGGAGTTGATGGGATGAGCGATGTCTCTGTATTCTCCTTCGCCTGTCTTGCGGCTGGGCATTGCGATAAAGAGCCCCTTTTCGCCGTCTATGATCTTGATGTCATGAACAACGAACTCACCGTCCAGTGTGATCGAAGCAACCGCTTTCATCTTACCTTCCTTTTCAACCTTGCGGATCCTTACATCTGTAATGTTCATAATTTGTTCCTCCCTGTAGTCATATATAGTTTTTGCATAGTGCTAGCCTATCTTATATCTGTCCTCTTTTACGACGACCACCTTGATGTTTCCGTTTTCACCGATGTAGGTGGAGTTGGGTTTGATGGTATCGCGACTCTCGACGATGCAGTTCTCAATGTAGGTGTTGTCACCGATCCTCACATCGTTCAGGATAACAGAGTTCTTAATGGTTACATTGTTTCCCACGTATATCTTCTTAAACAGTACCGAATTCTCAACGACTCCGTTCAGGATGCATCCGCTGGAGATCAGCGAGTTGCTGACCTTCGCCCCGGGATTGAATTTTGCCGGCGGGTTGTCGTCGATCTTGGAGTAAACATCCGGGTACTCCTTAAAGAAGTAATCATGCACGTCCTTTTTAAGGAAATCCATGTTTGTATCGTAGTAGGAACGAACCGTGGAAATGTTGTTCCAGTAGCTGTCTATATCGTAGGCATATATATTCTTGACATCCTTATATCTTATAATGATGTCGCGGACCAGATCGTCCCTGTTCTCCGATGATGCCTTTTCCAGAAGTTCGATCAGCTGCCTTCTTCTTATGATGTAGACTCCGATGGATACCCTGTTGGACTTCTTTACCAGAGGCTTTTCTTCCATTTCGGTGATCCTGTTGTTCTCGTCCACCTTTACTATACCGAATCTGGTAACATCGGTCCCTTCCGGCATTACCTTTGTTACAACGGTGATGTCAGCATGTTTGTTGATGTGGTACTCAAGGGCTTTTCCGTAGTCCATCTTGTAGACTCCGTCTCCCGAAGCGATGACCACGTAGGGTTCGTGGCTGCTCTTAAGGAAATTAAGGTTCTGAGCTATGGCATCCGCCGTACCCCTGTACCAGAATCCGTTGTCCGGTGTTATTGTAGGGTTAAAGACGAAAAGTCCGCCCTGTTTTCTTCCGAAATCCCACCATTTCGAAGAGCTTAAATGCTCATTTAAGGATCTGGCATTAAACTGTGTCAAAACCGCCACCTTCTGTACATGGGAGTTTGACATGTTCGACAATGCAAAGTCTATCGCTCTGTAGCTTCCCGCTACCGGCATTGCGGCAATGGCTCTCTTATTTGAGAGTTCCATCATTCTCGTGCTGTTACCGCCTGCCAAAATGATTCCTATCGCTCTCAATTAAGTTCACCTGCCTTTATTATGTTTTCGCCCGAAGGAAGCCAGTTGTTGGGGAAGTCCTCCGGTGTTGTCGTTCCGCAGATCGCTGTATTCTTTCCCGCAGAGACATGATCCGGTATAGTGGAGCCTTCACCCACGGTAACCAGTCCGTCACAGTAAATGTTGGGTTTCCAGACATTGGGGCTTTCTTCTCCAACCCCCAGCTTTACGTTGCTTCCCACAGTGCAGTTCTCTGCTATTATGCACTTGTAGAGCTCGCTGTTCTTTCCCACAACGCTGCCCGTCATCACGATGGAGTCCCGCACGATGGCGCCCTCTTCTATGATAACACCGGGACCGATAACGGAATTGAACACCTGTCCGTAGATCTCCGCCCCTTCTCCGATAATGGCTTTTTCGATGTAAGCCCCGGGAGCTATGTATTGAGGAGGAATGATCTCACTCTTTGTGTAGATCTTCCAGAACTCTTCGTAAAGATTGAAAACCGGAACCAGATCGATGAGTTCCATATTGGATTCCCAATAGGATGTGAGTGTTCCCACGTCCTTCCAGTATCCGTTGAATTCATATGCAAAGATCCTCTTGCCGTTTTTGTGGCAATATGGGATTATGTGTTTTCCGAAATCACAGCCGGGCTGCTCTGAGAGTTCAATGAGAGCTTCCTTCAGCACCTTCCATGTGAAGATGTAGATGCCCATGGAAGCAAGATTACTTCTGGGCTGTTTGGGCTTCTCCTCAAACTCCGTGATCCTTCCCTCTTCATTTGTGATGACGATACCGAAACGACTGGCCTCTTCCATGGGAACCGGAATTGTAGCCAGAGTGATGTCTGCGTTATGTGCCTTGTGAAAATCCAGCACCATCTCGTAATCCATCTTGTAGATGTGGTCTCCGCCCAGGATCAGTACATAATCCGGATTGTAGTACTCCATGTACTTAAGATTCTGGTAGATGGCATTTGCCGTTCCCGTGTACCACTCTGTGTTTGTGCTCTTTTCATAGGGCGGCAGAATCGAAACGCCTCCCACGTTACGGTCCAGATCCCAGGGAATCCCTATCCCTATGTGTGTGTTGAGCTTCAGCGGCTGGTACTGGGTCAGAACACCCACCGTGTCAACACCGGAATTGATGCAGTTACTCAGAGCAAAATCGATTATTCGGTATTTCCCTCCGAAAGTAACCGCCGGCTTTGCCATATTGGCAGTAAGCACGCCAAGCCTTGATCCCTGGCCTCCCGCCAGGAGCATGGCAATCATTTCTTTCTTGATCACTTTCTGTCTCCTCCTGATGTCTGTTGTGCTTCTAAGTGCCCTATTTCAAGGCATTACTAAAGACTATCATAGCATATTTTTTGAATATTGCAACTATTTTGTTAACGGGATTGGATTTGAATATTAAATTGTTTTATAACGATATTATTGCATATTTATATATTTTTATAATTCTGTACAACATCGCAGAGCTCTACGGCATAAAAATCAACCCGGCCTGTTTACAACTCATCCCGCTACCACCGACCGTCGCTAACCTTCGTGTCTGACTAAATTCTTCCCCTGAAAATGCCGATATATAAATCGGGTAAATCTCGTTTTATCCGAAAACAACCTACTTTGATCACTGTTTAACCCCTTTTTTATCACGAGGTGTTTATGAATATCCAAAATGCTTTTGCCGCTTACGGCGTTAACAATCACGACTCAAAGCCCGCTTCTTCCTCAGGTCTGGAAGACGCATTAAGTAAGATCGGACAGAGTAAGACCCAAAAAACCTCTTCCTCATCCAAATCATCTTTCTCATCTATCGAAGCTTCCTTCGGTGCAGTTGAAGAAAATCTCGATTCCGCTCAGACTTCGGACATCTATTCCAAAAATCTGAACGGCGAGAATTCTGTTGCCCAAAGTCCGGATGAAGAAAAAACAGAGGCCGAGAAGAATCAGGATCGTCTGGAAGAAACTTCCGACAAAATGAGCACAGACGACATGGAAGCCCTCATAAACGAAGGCTTTGATGTTTTCGCAATGACAGCCGAAGAACTCAGTGCCGCTGTTGACAGACTGAAGCTTCAGAAAGAAGTTTTTAACAATGCTCTTCAGGATCAGATAGAAGCAAAGGTCGACGAAAGAGAAGCGATCATCGCAATGGCCATCAGGACGCTTGGCGGAAATCCCGATGCGGAAAAGATCGCAGACAAGCTCATGAGAGCCAATCTTCCCGTTACTGCAGCAAATCTGCAGAAGATCGCCGTTGCTCTCGAAATGAGCGGTAACGAAAAAACAGTATCCGGCGCCGAAGCCGAGTATCTTATCAGAAACAAGATGACTCCCACTTTGGAGAACATCGCGGAAGCACGGTCCGCATCGGCTGTGCAGAAGAAAGAAAAAACTCTGACCGAGGCCGCATGGAATCAGCTTCAGCCCACTGTCAGCCACCTTCTTTTCCAGGCAGGATTAAGACAGAGCAAGGACCTGATGGCTGCCGCACAGGATTTCATTAAGAAAGACATTCCCTTAACTGCTGACAACCTTAAATCCTATGCACAGCTCACAAAGATAAAACTTACAAAAGAAGAGATCCTCACCCGTTCGGTGGATGCGATCTCCGTGGGGCAGGATCCCAAATCCGCAAATCTCCTTTCCACAGCTGCCAAGCAGGTAAGGCAGATAATCAAAAACAACGAAGCAGTCACAGACGCAGGCATAGATTACGCAGTTGCAAAAAAGGCCGCTCAGACCGGAGAATACTCCGCAGACAAGCTGGAGCTTTCCCTGGGCGAACTCCATGAGGCACAGGAAGAAGTAAACTCCAACGCTGTCGTACCCACCTATCTTGAGGAATATTCAAGTTCAGGCATGGGAAATGCAGCCTCCATCAAGGCACGTCGTCAGCTGGAAGAAGTTAAGGCAAAGATGACCTACGAAGCAGGCTACCGTCTCGCAAAAGAAGGCATACGCATCGACTCCGTTTCCATGAACAGGCTCCTTAACGATCTCCGCACCCTCGAAAACCGCTACTATTCCGATTTCTTCAGACAGTCGGGAGCAGCACCCGGAAGCTACACTCAGAATGACGTGGATCTTTTAAAGGATACCACTCAAAAATTAAAAGAGATCGAGAACATGCCCGCATCTCTTGTTTACGACACCGTAGACAGAGCTCAGAGCATCACCGTTAACGAACTCTTCGAAAACGGACAGGGCACCTACAGCCATGTGATGGGCAAGTTCAATCAGACCTTCGAAACAGTCATGACTTCTCCTTCCTCAAAGTACGGAGACAGCATGGAAAAGGCCTTCGGTAATGTGGACAGCCTCATTGAAAATGCAGGTCTTCCCGTTACGGAAGAGACAAGAAGAGCCACCAGGATACTGGGGTACGCTTCTGCCGAGATCACTCCCGACAACATCAGAAAAGTTGCGGAATATGACGCAAAGCTTCAGGAAGCTTTCATCGATCTCTCACCTACTGTCACGGTAAAAATGATCCGCGAAGGCATAAATCCCCTGAACGAGTCTCTCGACAAACTTATCGCAAAAGCAACGGAGATCAGGGCAGAGAGCGGCATTACAGCCGAGGATTCCTATGCTTCCTTCCTCGTAAATCTGGACAGGAAGAACGAACTCACCCCCGACGAAAGAGATGCCTACCTTGCCATCTACAGAGCTCTTCACCAGATCAAAGAGTCCGAAGATACGGCTCTCGGAAATGTGTTCAAAAACGGAACCGAGCCCACGTTGCAGGGGCTTCTCACCGCTGTCCGTTCAGGAAAAGTTTTAGGACATGAAACAATTATAAACGATACTTTCCAAAATCTTTCGAAAGTGTCCGGAGACGTTGACAGGATTGAAAACAAGATACGTGCGGGACTTTCAAAGCCTGCATCTCCCGAGGGGATCGAACTAAATAAATTGGTGGAATCTGCCGATAATACATTAAAGGAACTTTCCGAAGACACTCACTACACAGCCATTGAATGGGTGCAGAACCTGAACGAGCTGGCAGCGAGCGGCACCAATGCCACAAGATTTTTGGAAGATTTCAACGTACTTACAAGCATAGAAAACATTGAGGCAGCAAAAGACCTTTTAAATGAAGACACCACGATCTTCAAAAACTGGAAGCGCTTCAAGACATTGGCAACAGGAGAAGAAGGCATTCTTCCCGATTTCCTTGAAAGCCTTAACAGCGACGAGGAAATGGAAGAAGCTTACAGGGCCTTCACGGAAGAATCCAAGGAGATCAAAAAAGAGATCCAGCACGATCCTTCCCTTAACAGACAGGACGTTAAGGCACTCAAGAAAATGGACGTGGGCATAAAGTTCATGAACCGCTTGAGCAAACGTAAGTTCTATAACATTCCCATCGATACGGGTAACGAGATCGTAAGCATGAAAGTTACCATTGTAGACGATCCGGAAAGATCGGCTTCGAAAGTATATGCCTCGGTTCCCACGGAGAACCTGGGTACGGTATCGGCCGAAGCCACCATTGAAGACAACAAAATGAAATGCTTTATAAGCAGTACCACCGCCAAGGGCATGGCAGACCTCAAAGACAGGCAGTTGAATCTCTTTGCGGCTCTGGCACAGAACGGGATACAGATCGGCTCCATCTTCTACGGCGCCGAGGAGGTCCCTTCAGATCGCTACGATTACAAGACCTCGGGGCTTTACAAAAATGTTCCGGAGGATGTGGCGGGCACGAGTCCTTCCAATGAACTCTACCGCATCGCGAAAGTCTTCGTAACCCATGTGAGACAGGCGGACAGCGAGTAACTTCGCCACTTCAGGAGGTTAGTGAATGAGAATTAATCACAACATTTCGGCATTAAAGATCAACAACATCTTAAGCAAAAACAACACTTCGCTGGAAAAGAGTCTCCAGAGACTTTCTTCCGGTTACAGGATCAATTGTGCGGCGGATGATGCTGCGGGACTTGCGATTTCCGAAAAGATGAAAACACAGATCGCAGGTCTGAATCAGGCATCCAGAAACGCATCCGACGGTATCTCCGTTATCCAGACAGCTGAAGGTGCTTTGATCGAGGTCGAGCAGATGCTTCAGAGAATGAGAGAACTGGCTGTTGAGGCCGCAAACGGTTCCTACACCGACGAAGACCGTGCCACTCTCCAGGATGAAGTTATCCAGCTGAAGCAGGAGATCAACAGGATCTCCACCACAACCGAATTCAACACAAAGACTCTTCTTGACGGTACGGTTGACAGACGTTCCTACTCCGACAACAATGCGGTTAAACTCATTTCCCTTTCCGACAGCGTGGGAGTTAAGAGCTACACCTTCGAAGTGGACAAGGAAGGTTCTCAGGCAGTCATCATGACAAAGCTCAGATCATCTTCCGCTCCCGATCAGGGAAAGATCACCATAAACAACGAAGAAGTTACCATTGAAGCTGGTGACACCATCGATACGATACTTACAAAGCTCACAGCGACCTGTGACAGAATGGGTATCTATGTCGGTCTCACCAACGGTGTGGCTGATGAGGCAGGCGAAGGCGGTTTTGCTCCCATATCCTCTCAGGATGCTCTCGTGGGCACAACAAGCCTCATCTTTGTTACCGAAGACTACGGTTCCGACGCAACACTTTCCGTCAGCTGCAGCAACTCAAATCTTGCTACCGCTCTCGGGCTTTCCGGGACTTCAATCTCAAGAGGCACAGATGCAGCTGTTTCCATCGGTACCGAAAGCGCCAAAGGTGCTTCCGCAGTCTGCAAAGGCATAGTTGCGGACAAGGCCTGCGGAACAGGATCTCTGACCTACACCATAAACAACAGCGAGACAGGCACAACAGAAACCGTTAAATTCACCATCAGTGCCGGAAATGTCTTAATGGAATACACAGATTACGCAGGAAATGTGATCAGCGCAAATGACGCTCCCGCTTCAAACAGTTATGCGGATGTTATCGCTTCCATCAAGACGCTGGCTTCCCGTACTTCCGGAATGGACGCCCTCAACGTTTCCTTCTCCGAAAGCAACGGCTACGTTTCCCTTTCGGCAGTTACCGCTTCTTCGGGAAAAGACATCTCCATCTCCGTGACCGACGATAACACAGGCATATGCAACAACCGTCCCGCAACGGTGAAGGGTGCGGAGTATGCTGCTACCGCAGCAGCTTCCGAAGGAACCATGTCCGCCATCTTCTCCACCCCCGACGGAAAGAAATGTTCCCTTGAGTTTACCATCAATAACGGCGAAGTAACCATGACCTACATCGAGAACGAAGCAACGGTTCGTACCCAGTCCTCATCCGCACTTCCCGCAAATCCTACAAACGACGATGTTATCACAGCTGTTACCCAGCTTTATTCCACACTTTCCGGCTCACTCATAAATCTCACGGTTGAACCCGGAACAACAGGCAACTGTCTTGTGTTCACAGCAGCAGATCCGGAATTTTCTTCCGTTACTGCATACGACACCAGCGGCTATCTTGCAGAGAACACTTCTTCCGATTTTTCGGTTGGAGAAGCAGCCCTCACATATAACGGCGGAAACCTGCAGCTTACCATCGCTTCCGCAGACGGCAGCTACACTGACACCGTAACGGTTACGATCCCGGCAGGTTCCACAAAAGCCAACATTGCAAATGCGTTAAATACCGCTCTTGCAACGGCAGGTTCCTACAACGGAACACCTTACAGCAGCATCTTCACACTGAACGCAAGCGGAAATGATTTCTCACTTGAGTCTTCTGTTTCCGGCCTCAGCCTTTCCATATCAGATCCGAGTTTTGTACTTGCAAATCCTTCTGCCGCATCAAACATCGATACGAAGGAAGATTCCGGTACAGGAAACATCCATGTGGCAGTTTCCAACGGTGACACCATTGATTTCACAGTGACCGATTCACTCCTCACCATGGTTTACACTTCCGGCGGAAACACACTGACCAGAACACAGACTCTGACATCCGACCACACGAACGGTGCTGTGCTCACGGCAATGAAAGAGCTCTGCAACGCAGAAGTTCCTTCACTTACCATTAATTATGACGATACAGACCCTTCCGCAGCATCCTTCTCCATGGATTCCACGGGAACTCTTACAGTAACCGCAGACAACAGCCTTAACTTCTACAACACCACCATCTCCACAGGTGCGGAAGTAACAGGCATTTCAGCCGGACAGTCCGTTGTCACCAAGAGCGGAAAGAACGCAGGCGGATTTACGGAGACTACTACAGTTTCCGTAAACGGCGATTACATCACGGTCCGCGACAGAGACGGATTCGAAATGGTGCTTCAGGCATCCAAGGGCTCCATCAGCAAAGAGACCACAGTTACCGTTCTCGATGCCGGTCCCATGACGCTCCAGATCGGTGCAAGTGAAGGTCAGACAATGGAGATCAGGATCCCTTGTGTGGATACAACGACGCTTTTCATCGATTCCGCAGACATCTCCACACAGGAAGGTGCCCAGCATGCCATCACTCTGTTCAACAACGCGATCCTTGATGTTTCTGCGATCCGTGCCAAGCTCGGTGCCTACCAGAACCGTCTCGATCATGCCATCAACTCTCTGGACACTTCCGCTGAGAATCTGACGGAAGCCCTTTCCAGAATAGCTGACACGGACATGGCAAGCGAAATGGCTACCTACACCCAGCTCCAGGTACTTGTACAGGCTGCGACGGCAATGCTTTCACAGGCTAACGAAAGACCTCAGAACATTTTAAATCTTTTACAGTCATAAGGACATTTAAATGAACAGAGAAGAAATCAAAGCTTTTACACTTCGCGTTACGGAAGCAAATTCCTGCGACCTCATCGTCATCCTGTACGACATCGTACTCTGTGACATCAGGAACGCGAAGAAAGCATATGAAAACAAGGATCTTAAAGAATTTACAGCCCGTGTTCATGACGCTACACGCTTCATGAACGAGCTGATATCAAGCCTCAATTACGAAGGCGGTCTTGCCCGGGATCTTCTGAGTCTTTACAGCTACTGCAACAAGAGACTCGCTTCTGCCGTTGCAGGCAGCAATCCCGAAGCTCTGGACATCGTTACGGATGTTATCACAAAGCTCAGGGATTCCTTTAAGACTCTTGCGGAAAACGATACAGGCGGTCCCATCATGAGAAACGCTCAGACCGTTTACGCAGGTCTCACCTACGGCAAGGGATGCCTCAACGAAACCTACGTTGACGCAAAAGATTACAACAGAGGTTTCCGCGCTTAATGCTTACAGTATTCATGCACTTCTTAAAGAATAAACGAACATTGGCGGTTATGGAAAAAATAAACACCGGTGCGGGTCGGAGCTCGCATCGGTGTTATTTTTTTCATCATATCTTAAAGCATCTCTGCATGGACCTTATGTCACCCAGCACAAGAAGCGTGCTGTCGGCATCAAGAACGGTGTCGGGCAGAATGGAAAGGTTCATCCTGCCGTTGTTCTTTACAGCCATTATGTTAATGCCGTACTTCTTACGTATGTCGATCTGACCCACGGTCTTTCCGCCCCATTCCTCGGGCACCGGCACCTCGTAGATACCATGCTCCTCGTCAAGCTTCACGTAATCGAGAAGGTGATCCGAGGCATATCTTATCGCTGCCCACTCCGCTATCTGCTTCTCCGGGTTTATGACCTCGTCTGCTCCGTTACGAAGCAGGAATTTGCTCTGAACATCGCGGTCCGCAAGAGAGATAACGAATTTGGCCCCCAATTCCTTAAGAAGTGACGTGGTTTCAAGTGAGTTCTGGAAGTTGTCTGTGATGGCCACCACGCATATGTCAAAGTTGTCCACTCCCAGGCTCTTTAAGAAGCCCTCGTTCGTACCGTCTCCTATCTGAGCGTCGGTAACCATGGGAAGCACTGCGTTCACACGCTCTTCATTCATGTCTACCGCCATGACCTCATGACCGAGTTCATGAAGCTTTTTGGTGAGCAGAACGCCAAAATTGTTAAGTCCGATAAGTAAAACCGATTTCATGCTAAAACCTCCGAGTCAAATAATCTGTCCTTATCCCACACTTATCTTTTCCACGGGGTATTGGGAAACCTCCGCGGTCTTTGTGGAAAGAGCGGCATAGATCAGTGTAAGTCCTCCCACACGTCCTATGAACATGAAGATCACAAGAAGAATGTGGGAAAGTGTATCCAATCCGGTTGTTATGCCGAGAGTGAGCCCTGCTGTACCGAGAGCGGATGCAGTTTCAAAAGCACAGACCGAAATGGGGAGTCCATTGGTTACGCTTAGAACAGCCGCACCTGCCACGGGAAGTATCAGATAGATCATGAGAAGTGCGGATGCATTCTTCACCGCAGCATCCTCTATCCTTCTTCCGAACATCTCTGCGTTCTTCTTTCTTTTAAAAACAGAGATGGCATTTGCCAGAAGGACCGGCAGAGTGGTGGTCTTCATACCGCCCGCAGTGGATCCCGGGGATCCGCCGATCAGCATGAGTCCCACGATGACAGCTTTTCCCGCACCCGTCATGAGCGAAAGGTCAGCAGTGTTGAAGCCGGCTGTTCTGGGAGTCACAGACTGAAAAAGTGAAAGGAAGATCCTTGTTTTTAACGGATAGTCCTTAAAATCAAACAGAAAGAAGAAAACCGCGGGAAACACGATGAGCGCAAGGCTCGTTACAAGTATCACCTTGCTCTGAAGGCGATATTTCTTAAAACGGAACCTGTTTTCCGCTATATCATCCCAGGTAAGGAAGCCTATGCCTCCCACAACGATAAGAATACAAACTGGGATCACAACAGCAGGATTTCCCGCAAAATGAGTCAGGGACGAAAACTCTCCGGAATGAACTCCCATGATGTCAAAACCAGCATTACAAAAGGCGGAGACGGAATGAAAGAACGCCATCCATATGCCTTGGGGACCGAATTCAATGCAAAATGCGGGAAGCAGGGCAGCAGCGCCGATGAGTTCAATGATGAAGGCATTTCTGAAAATGAAGCCCGTCATCTTTACTATCCCGCCGATCTGATGGGCGGAAATGCTCTCCTGCAGCATGCTCCTCTGAAAAAGAGAGATCTTTCGTCCGGACACCGCAGCGAAGAACACTGCAAAGGAAATGACCCCCAGGCCTCCGATCTGAATGAGGATAAGGATCAGGATCTGCCCGAAGAGAGACCAGTAAGTGCCCGTATCACGGACAACAAGCCCCGTGACGCAGACTGCGGATGTGGATGTGAACAGCGTATCTTCGAAGGAAGTCCACTGTCCCGTTGCCGATGAGAAGGGGAACATGAGAAGCACCGCTCCGAAAAGCACCACCAGCAGAAACCCGCCTATGATTATCTGAAAAGAATTAAACTTCTTTAAAAATCCCTGTTTCATGGATCACCCCCGAGGATCAGACGGATTCCCTGACGATCAGCCTGGATCTCAGGAGAAGCTTTGACATGGGAACGTTCCGAATGAGCCCGTCCAGCATGAGAGCCGCACTCTTTCCCAGATCTTTTCTGTCCTGACGGATGGTTGTAAGGCGCGGGCTCATCTCCTCCGCTATGGGAAGATCGTCGAATCCGATAACAGCCACATCTTCGGGAACCTTCTTTTTAAGGTGCTTGAGCTCGTTAACCACACCGGATGCGATGAGGTCGCTGGCGCAGAGGACCGCAGTGGCTCCGTTTTCGATAAACTTTTCCACGTAAGCCTTTGCACATTCGGGAACGTAGTAACCGTAGGCCACCAGTTCCTCATCTATGGGAAGCTCGTTTTCTCTCATACCGAGCCTGAAAGCCAGATCTCTGTCGTTTGAAACCATGGAATTCTTTGTTCCGTTAAGAAAGGCGATCTTTTTGTGCCCCTTGGAAGCAAGTAACGCAACAGCCTGAGCTATGCCTTCCCGTGAATCTGTACCCACATAGCCCACATGCTCGTTGTTTTCGATAAAGTTGTCCAGGAGCACCGTGGGAACTCCTGTCTTTTCCAGTTGTCTGATCCAGTCGTCGTGAAGGGTGAATCCCAGAAGAAAAGCTCCCGAGTAGCCATTTTTAAGCATATAGCTGTCGTACTTTTCCAATGTTCTGAAATTCAGCTCCGAGGGCTCCACCACCACTTCCCAGCCACGGGTCAGAGCCGCCTGTTTAAAGCCGTTCACTATCTCGTATCCGAACTGTTCGTTTGTTTCATAGCCCATGTTTGCGCTTTCGACAAAAACACAGACCTTGTCCACCGCATTTCTTTTTATCTTTTTAAGGGAGTATCCCATTTCAACGGCAGTATCCAGAACCAGCTGTCTTGTTTCAGCAGAGATGTCCTCCGCTCCGTTCAAACCCTTTGAAACAGTGCTGACTGCCAGTCCCAGCCGTTCTGCGATGTCCTTTATAGTAACCATTAAAAATCTGTCCTCCAAAATCCGTTTCATGTATCCACTACTGTAACAAAAATTTACGAAAATTTCAAGTTAAGACCTACTGTTCGCAGATCGGCAACAACAGTTCTCTTTCAAACGTATGCTTTCAGGAGAACTTGTGTTACTGTTCACATATATGCAGCCGGGGCTGCATATGTGTGAACAGTAACCATCTGCCTTTGCCGATCTGCGAACAGTAACAACCCCATCATGATGAGTAAGAAGCGAAGCGGATTACGAATCATAGCGAAGTTCTGAACAGTAGGTCTCGTTACAGTTCAGACGCCCGCAGCCCTGCATTTGCAATTCGCTTTGCTACTTGCAAGAAAACTCTTATGGGTGTATAATTCATAAATTAATCGAAAAATCGGAAAAGAAAGGGAGAAGAAGAATGGAAAAGAAGAAATACTATCTTACAACAGCCATCGCTTACGCATCGGGTAAACCTCACATCGGAAACACCTACGAAGCTATCATGGCCGACTCCGTAGCAAGATACAAAAGACTCCAGGGTTTTGACGTGTTCTTCCAGACAGGAACGGATGAGCACGGCCTTAAAATAGAAGAAAAAGCAGCTGCAAAGGGCATGAAGCCCAAGGAATTTGTTGACAATGTTTCAGACGAGATCAAGAGGATCTGGAAAAGAGTCAATGTTTCCTATGACCGCTTCATAAGAACAACCGATGCGGATCACGAAAAGCAGATCAAAAAGATGTTCAAGAAGTTCTA
>JAEEGF010576031.1_pt1 | contig 14751 bp, 8 predicted proteins | sample 9134171 | NCBI WGS metagenome assembly JAEEGF01 (sample SAMN16246542, study PRJNA631951) | gut metagenome | biome: gut microbiome; feature: rumen; material: AP-attached | host: Bos | place: Iran: Karaj | collected 2018-10 | reverse complement strand
CGCCCGGCAGCCTGGAATGCCTTCGGAATGGACAAGGAAGGCGCCGACTACCGCGCCTGCGCCAACTTCGGTCCGATATACAAATAGCGCGCTGGCGGGCAACCGTCTGATTATCAGCTACATACTAAAAGTCTCCCCCTTCGAAACCAGGGGGAGACTTTTTACTAAGTTACTGCGTAGCAGCCTGTTAGCTGCCACGGAGAGATTAGAACTGATAGTTGATACCGATACCTATCCAGAGACCCGCATCCATGCCTTCGGTGAAGCACTTAGCGAAATCTGCGGAAACGATAAAGTTCTGGTTCATGGCGATCTTCAGACCGGCACCGCCGCTGTAGACAAGCGTGTTGACCTTGGAAGCATCGTAAATAGGATCGCCGGTCCCGGTGAGGATATTGAATGCAGGATCGTAAATCTTTCCGTTTGCATCGGCAATCTTGGCAAGAGCATCCGCCTTGTAAGGCTTGGTGATGATACCTGCATCGAAGAACGGATTCACGGCGATGTAGAAGTACTGGTTTGCCAGTTTGAACTTTACGAGCTTGATGCGCAGTTCGGTATTTGCCCAAGCCATACCCTCGGCAAGGATACGGTTCTCGCGGAGACCGCGGATGGTATTGCTGGAACCGAAGCCCTCGGAGATCATGTTACGCTGAACAAGCAGAGGGTTGTTCTGGACCATGAACAGAGGTGTCTCTCCTGCAATCGTGTGCTGCCACGCGAGGCGATATGCGAACACGGGATTACCTGCGGGGATGGGAATAGGGATGCTGATGTAATGACGGAAGTATGCGCAAGCCTTCAGGTATGGACTGCCGACAAAGTTTCCGTTCAGGTAGGCCTCGGCCCAGATACCCTTGTTAGGAGCCGCCTCGATGTCGCGGGTGTCGTAGACAAGTCCGGCATTGAACTCCAGTGAAAGACCACCGTTCTTTTCCGCGTCGGTGAGAACTCCGGAATTAGCGAGGAAATTGTACAAAGTGACATTGGTGTCATAATACTGCTTGTTGCCGTTCACTTCCACACCTTTATCCTTCATTGCTCCGAGGTTCCATTTCCAGAAGTTCACACCTGCAGCCCAGTTGAGATTGTCGGTGATGCGTCCTTGGAAATTGGCGAGAATACGGAGCATCTCGCGGCTCATACCATAATAGTTCACATTGTTGGTAGTGGCAGGAACATACATATCCCTGTTGCCCCACACGTCATAGTTCTGCGTGGCAGCGGCGCCGTTGAAGCCCCATAAGCTATAAAGCGGATCGGTCATATATGTGACCGATGCATTCACACGCATGTTCGGAATGAGGTACTTTGAGTCGTAAGCCAAATAAAGGCGCATACGGTGACTGTGCGTGAAGTATGACCCTTCCCAGCTGATTTTATGCAGGGGATCCGGATAGGTTCCGCCGTCACCATAATAATATACGTCGCCAAAAGCACCGGCCTGGAATCCGTTGTCGACAGAGTAAGTTGCCGTGGGTAGAACACCGAAGGACCAGCCCGTTTTCATCTCTTTCTCTTCCTGGGCACACAGCATCACGCCGGCGGCAAGGAGAGAAATCAGTGTAAATAGAATCTTTCTCATAAAATAGTTTAGTGATTATTAGTGGTCGTTTTTGTGCCGACAAAGATAATGGTTTTTTTTCACTATATTTGAGTTATGAAAAGAATATCCGCGCTTTTGCTTATCCTTTTCTGCGCTCTTCCGCTTAAGGCCCAGAAAGAAGAAATCACTAAGAGCGGGCTGGGCGTAGGGCCCTTCCCGGCCCTGGCCTATGATGCCGACAAGGGCATGCAGATTGGTGCCGTGCTGATGCTCTTCGACTATGGCACTGGCGAGAACTACCCTGCCCTGGACTCGAAGTTCTACTCGGAATTCTCCTACTTCACCAAGGGCTCCAAGATTGTCCGGCTGCGCTACGACACTTTCAAGCTGATCCCGGGAGTGCGCAACTGCACCAACTTCCAGGCGAACATCGACAAGGCCTACGACTTTTACGGTTTCAACGGCTACGAGACCTATTTCGATGCCGCCCAGGCCAGGCCCTTCTACCGTTACTCCCGCTATGAGTATCTCTTCAAATCCGACTTCATCGGGCGCCTTGCCGGGGCGCTCAGCTGGGAGGCCGGCATCTACGCAAGTTACTATAAACTAGGCAGTATCGACTACGCCAGCATCAATAAGGGAAAGAGCGCTGCGGATGTTTTCCCCGAGAGCATGCCCACACTGTACGACGCCTACAAGGCCAGCGGGGTGATCTCCGGGAAGGATGCCGACGGCGGATTCTCTTCGGGAGTGCGCTTCGGGCTGGTGTATGACACCCGCAACAAGGAAGGCGCCCCATCACGGGGCATCTGGGCGGAAGGCCACGTGCTGCTCGCCCCCTTCAGCGAGACGCCCTTCTACCGCTATTCCTTCACCTGGAGGCACTATCTGCCCCTGATTCCGAACGACGTCCTCACCCTCGCCTATCGCTTCAACTACGAGGGCACCTTCGGGCGGCAGGCCCCGTTCTATGTGCTCCCCTACATGACTTTCATGGGCCAGCGGACGGATCTTGAAGGGATGGGAGGATATGAAACCGCGCGGGGCATAATGCGCACCCGCCTGGTGGGGCTGGATATGGGCTGCGCTACCGCGGAACTGCGCTGGAGGTTCGCAAGGTTCGTCCTCTGGAACCAGAACCTGGCCCTGGCCGCCAACCTATTCACCGATGCCGCCAGGGTGTTCCGCGGGCTGGATATCAGCGCCCTGCCGAGTAGTTTAAGGGAGATCCTTCCGGTCGCTCCCGCCGATGTGCAACTGCGCGGCAACCTGGCCGAACGCGTTCACCAGTCCGCAGGCGCCGGCATCCGACTGATTGTCAACGAAAACCTGGTCGTCGCATGCGACCGGGGATACCCCCTTGACAAACAGGACGGGGACAGCCCCGCCCTGTATATCACTCTGGATTATCTGTTCTAGTCCGGCCTGGCCGGAAACCCCTACAGCAATGCCTCGATGCTGGCCTCCAGGGCCTCCGGGGCAACCGTAGGTTCGAAACGCGCCACCGGCTGGCCTTTGCAGTCCACCAGGAACTTGGTGAAGTTCCACTTGATATCCGGATTGGCGGCATACTCGGGATCCGCCTTGGAAAGCATCGCGTCCATGAACTTCGCGGTATCCCCTTCCCCGAATCCGACAAAGGGTTTCAGGGTCCAGAGCCACTTCATCACCGGGTTCGCCTTCGGTCCGTTCACATCCGACTTGGCCATAAGAGGGAAGGTTACGCCGTGGTTCAGGCGGCAGAATTCTTCTATCTCCTCGTTGGAGCCGGGCTCCTGTCCGCCGAACTGGTCGCAGGGGAAGCCGAGCACCACCAGGCCCTTGTCCTTATACTTCTGATAAAGGGCCTCCAGGCCATCGTACTGGGGCGTGAAGCCGCACTTGGAGGCGGTGTTCACCACCAGCAGCACCTTGCCCTCGAAGTCGGAGAGATTCACCATCTGCCCCTTGTTCCCGAGGGTGCTGTAGTTGTAGATGCTGCGCTTCCTGCACGCACGGGCCGCATCCTTTACGCTGATGCGCTTGCCGCCGTTGTCGAGGTCGATGAGGACGTAGTCGTCGCTGCCCATTCCGAGTTCCTTCATGTAGGAGAGCTGACGCAGGCCATGGCGGGTCTCGATGCGCTCCACGAAGTGCTTGTGCTCCTCGTCGTGCATGGCATAGATGATGTCCACGCAGGCCTTGTCGAGGGCGAGGATGTCGGTAGAAGAGAGTATACCCACGTCCGGAGTCACAACCGCCTCAGCCTCAAGGCCTTCGCAGTCACAGGACACCGACATGTTGCGCATCACGTTCACGTAGGTCACGTGCTCGCCGAAGTGGTCGATGGTGGCCTTGGTAGATTCGGTCATGCGCTCCATGAGTTCCTCCTCGGCTATGCTCCACTGCTCCTCGGAGCCCTCGGCGGTATGTATCCACGCCTTGCCGATGCGGCCATCCGCGCAGCCAATGCCTATATTCTTGTTGCTGCCGCCGAAGCCGCCCATGGTGTGGCCCTTGAAGTGAGTAAGGGCTACCATTGAATCGTAGTTCAGCAGGTTCTTGCCAACGGACATTTCTTTGAACCACTTGCCGCCGTTAACGGGCAGAAGGGCCGTGCCCTCAGCATCCATGATGTCCACGGGGCAGAAGGTCCAGCCGTTCACCTCCAGCGTCTCGCGATGCTGCTCGGTAGTGTAGCGGTCGCCTTCGTAGTAGGTGTTGGTCTCGATGATGCTGGCATCGGGCAAGTCCTTCTCTATCAGGGCTTTAACCCATTCTCGGGGGATGATGTTAGGGCCGTTTTGCTCACCCGTGTGGAGTTTGACGCCAATGCGGCCTTCGATCTTGCCGTTAACCTTTTCATAGGCCTGGATCAATCCCTCGGCGGACAGATTGCGGGTAAAATAGACCACGGCCTTGCCTTCGGTCTTCTTGCAGCAACCGGCAAGCGTGGCCAGCAATGCGGTAAGTATCAAGCTCATAATGGATAGGATGGGTTTCATGGGTGGAAAGGTGCTAGTATACTATTCTCCGTAGTTCACCACATTCCAGTTGCTTGGGATTCCGTTGGCATTTCTGGGCCATGACGTCATACCTGATGCCTTGTAGAATGTACGTGTATTGTTGTTGGGTAAACCTGACAGCCAATTGTAAGTACAGTTAGTCGCAGAAATATTTGTAGCAAGACAAGTAATGCTTAGAAGATTGCTGCAGTCCGAGAACATCTGTCGATAGCAACGCGCTTCTAGAGTGGTAGCACGTAAAATAGGTGCAGAGGTCAAATTACCACATTGCCTGAATAACTCACGGCAACAGTCGGTTGCCATCGTCGTAGCCCCGAGATTGATATTTGCAGTAGTCAGTCCATTGCAAAGCCTGAACATATTCCAATAGCAGCCAGGTGAAGCTGTTTCGGCTGGAAGGTCAGGAACAGACGTAAGGGACGAGCAGTTACGGAACATCTCCCGATAACACTCTGTTGATGTAAAGGATGGAAGTAAAAGAGGATCGGCCGAGTCAATGTCCACCCAATTCACTTCAGCCGGAGTGGTTACAGCGTCTACACAGGTGCCGTTGGAGAATGCGCTTCTGAAGGCGTATGAAGCGAACTGGGTTTGGTCGGCAAGAAGGCTTGTGATGTTACCGCCGATGTAACATACCTGGTCGGCGGTAAAGAGCTGTGTGGCGCCGATGCAGTCGCAGTCCTCCCTGTTGCCCTTGAAGTAAACCACATCATTTTTTGACAACGAAAGCGAACTGCCGTTATAATTGGTCCAGTCGTCCACGCCGAGATCGAAGCTTAAGTACTGAATGCTTCCGTCATCGTATTTGAAGGTAACGGACGTCGTGCCGTCTTCCTTGGCCCGTATGTGGAAAGGATTGCCAAGATCGATCGTAGTGCGGGAAATCGTGTAGTAATTGTTAACGGCCAAATCCTTGTCGTTTATGGCAAACTCCTTATGATCATTCTCCCCGTTCCCCCAGATGACAGACAATTCGGCATCGGTCAGTGATGAACTGCCACCGGGGAAAGCAACTACAAAATCCACACTGCTTCTGCCACTACCTAGAGCAGCTGCGTTTATCACGTTCTGCCATATCGGATTCGCTTCGTTGTTATTGAACACTTTGACCGTTACGGGTGTCGACACCAGAACTTCTGAACGTCTAAAAATGACGGTAAATTTCAGGAACGTTGACTGTTGGGAAAGGGTAAACGAAGTAGCCCCGAAAGTGGTACTGCATGTGAAATGACTGAACTTCTGTACAGCGTCGGCAAGGGTAGTAGCATACTCGTCCGAGGGATATGCTGTCTCGGTTAGTTTTCCCCCGCCGGTAGTATGAATTCTGTCGCCGGAACTTACCAGGGTTACATTTATCGGTGTGTCGGAAGCGGGATCAAACTCATCTACACCGACAAGGTCACCCTCAAAATACGCAGTAGTCGCGCCGGAACCGTAAATAAGCTTCAGGACTCCGAAAAGCAGCGTGTCGCCGGATACGGGATCCGTGGAGACGACGTAAAGGGAATCCGTGGCCTGGAAGACGTATTTGGTGTCGTTCTCGGCAGTCGTCGCCTTCGAGTCGTCGGAACTCGAAACCTGAACCTTGTAATGGATGGTCCTGAACCCAGTCTCCGAAGGATCATGCCCGGGCGAAGGCTCCCTTGTGCAGGAAAGCGCCAGGGTTGCCAACATCAGCAGTATGAAAACAAATCTCTTCATCTGTTTACAAATTACCTCCATTTATAGGATCGTTAATGCTTACGCCGCCTCCAGCAGCGTTGGTTTCCGTGCCGTTGCGTACGGCACGGACGTAATAATATGTTGCCCTGGAGCGATGGGTCCCCTGGGTAGAACCGATATAGAATGTGTCGGATGACAGGATTTGCGCAAGGCTCTCCGCAGCATTGGACGGATTCCCGTCCTGACCTCCTTCATTCCAGTTGGCGGTGTCCATCCACTGCCCGTTCCAGAATGCTCCAGCCTTCTCCAGGCGGAATAGCTGGGGGTAAGCAGGATCCGGCATGTAGTAATTCCCGCTCTGAAGCATGAAACCGGTGCCTGCCCCGCCCTTGAACAACTTATAGTTGGTTCCATTGGATTTGTCTGAACCCGTGCTTTTGGAAATATTAGGACGCAACCAATCTCTCTGCGGGTCGTCATTGGAATCGTCATGAGCCGGATAATATATATGGTAGACATACGGAACAGTAACTTTGTTATTATGGTCCGTGTCCGTTATGCCTATGCTTATGATGTTATCTTTACCAAGAGTCTGGTCATTGTCTCTTATCTTATTACCCTTGTCGTCCAATATAAAATCGCCCGTATCAGGATCCGTCTTATATACAATATAATAAGAGCAGTTGCTTAGATCAATGTTAGCCTCGATGAAGTCTCCGGAGGCCATATTCATTCCAGTCACCACATCCGGCTCCCAGGAAACAGTAATGTCGGAGGCCTTTTTGTATCCATCATCCCCGGTATGTCCTGGATTGGGTACGTAATTGATTCTGAGGACATCCATTTTGGCAATATTGGAGAGCGTATGCTTGCCATCCGCAGTAATCACATCAAGCTGGAAAGAGTATGTGCCGGTAGCCAGGGAGTTCAGACTGTACGCGAATTGCCAGGTGGTGTTCCAATACCTGGCATCCGAACAGGCGGCAAGGTTCAAGGTATGTGTCTCATTGTCCGGGTCCTTGATCATCAGTGTCCACCTTCTGATGTCGGAACTCGGAGAATGCACCGTAAGCAACACGGGATATGAAGGATTTTGCGCTCCGTTATACACACAAGGCAGGAGACGGACTGATGCGAACACCGGGGAAAGAATCCTGATAGGTGTCTCCAGCACCTTTCGGGTGCCGGCGTTATTAACGACTATCGCCCTGATACTCATATTCCCAAGAAGGGAAAGGTCGGAAGGAACTTTCCAGTTGACCGACTCGTCCTTGATAGCTACGCCACTAAGCTTGATGCCGCTCAAATCGATGCTCCTGGTCTCTTCGTTGCCGCTGGCGCTCACAAACACAAGGTACAGGTTAAGAGACCGTATTGCAGAGCCCAGGGAAGTGATATTCAACTTGATCTGGCAACTGTCTCCCATATGGAGTTTGTCTCCTCCGGGCACCGAGATGCTTCCCGTTATCTCTCCCGTGCAGTTCATATCCTTCACACAGCGGATGTCGCTTATGATGGTAGGTTCTTTCTCCCTGGAATTGTGCATGTGCATGATGCCGCTATCATAACCCCAGCCGATTTTATGATTCTCTCCCGGGGTTATCTTGCTCCCGCGTATTCCACGGGAATAAAATGTACGTGAGGGGTATTTCTTGCCGTCAGTCCAGTATCCGGAAGGCTGCAGGGAAGTCATAAGCAGCAGTTCCGTCATATTTGGCAGACGATATCCGACCGGGCAATAAGAATTATGTCCGGCAGCAGTTATCAGGTCGTTCAGTTCTTCCTGGGTCTTATTGGCAGGTACGGTAACTTCCGCCGACGGATCTTGCATGATCATTTCCATGTATACCCGGTTTCTCATCGAATACTCGTCCGCATAAGGAAGATCCAGCAAAGTGAATTCCCGGATGCAGCGCGGATCAAGACGGGAGAAACGCAGAGTGTAGGTCCCGTCGGCATTGGCATTGACCTTGCCACTGGCGTTGAAACCCATGGGAGACTCATAATACTGGTCCGGAATCACATCGAGATCGGCCCCGCTGATGTCTTTTACTGTGCCTCCTGAATCATAAGTGCCGATATTGCGAACACATCGCACGGAAGATACCTGATGCCTGTCGGCCTCAGTGAATTTTACAGAGGGATATGAAGTGAAAGCCCAGTTATATGAATTGTAATTGGATTTGGTAGCACCTTCTTCTGCGCGGATTACGCGTGGATTAGTAGTAATGCCGCCCGTCGAAGCAGTGGAAGAAACCACCCAGGATCTCCATTCACGGCCATCTCCGATGCTGTTCTTATTCTGTGGCTGATACAAACGGGCGGAAGGGCTGAGAGCCTCATTTCCAACCCACATGCCGACAAGCTGATTAACGGAAGCTATGTACCAGCGGACTTCCTCGGGATCAATCACACCGTCGCCGTCGTTATCCCTGTTGCGGGTCAGGCATGAATATGCGAGATATCGATAGTCGCTCTTTAGCTCCGGGTGATCGTTATCCACCTCATATTCCAGGAACGAATCCCATCTGGGAGAAGCGGATACCCCCCAGATCGCGGCGGAATTGTATCGTCCGTTATCTTCGCTCTCTGGTCTTGCCGATGTGGGAAGCCCCCTTCCACTCTTCCACCATGGCCAAATGGTCTGCGAATCGTCCTTTTGCTTACGGATGCGGTACTCCATCTCATCAACATGCTCAGTTCCCCAGAGAGTGCGCAGGTCCGGAGAATAAGTGTTGTAGAAAGACTGTATGGACCTCTGGATGATAGAATGGCTCGAGGTGATTACGTCGCTCTGGCGGTCTTCGCTGTAGACTGCCTCCGAAAGGATATGTAGTTCGCGCGGATCGGCATTGACGAACTTGCGCCAGAGGTCGGGATCGGCCGTTGCAGTTGCAGGATCGAGGGTCGGATCTTTCTCGTAGTAATACTCGTCGATGAAGGCGGTTACGCGGATGACATATTGAGTTTCGCCGTCAATTGTTTCTTCAAGGAAATCATTAGGATCCCCGGCAGCTTTCTTCCTGGTTTGGTCGAGTATGTAATTGTAGAGCTGATGGATGTCCATCAGTTGTAGAGAATCAAGCCCGGAATGATAATCCCAGGTCGGGAAATAATGCGGATTGTCAGGCGAATTGCCAGGATAAGGTGAACGGTTTTTCGAATATGTGGCCGGTGAACCCGAAGTCGCATTTCGGCCGAATTTTACCCAAAGGTAGTCCTTGCAATTGAATTCCCAGTCTCCTTCGCCTCCATTGGCATCCGGATCCCACTGGGCACCGCCTTCGTCGAAAGGAGTTTTTACGTACCAGGATACCTTCCTTCCTTCGAGTCCCGGAGTATACCTGAAGGTAAGGCAATGATACTCGTAATGGGCGTCGCAGTTAACCACCGCGTCGGTAGAAAGGAGCAGGGAACCTTCCTGACCAGGCTGGAGCTCGGTTTCGTCGTCCGTATCCGGAAGTCCGTCATCTCCAAGAACTTCCACATAGATGGACCTTGAATTGTTGATGGTGATAAAGTACGAATAGGACGTGCTGCGCTCCACGTCGTAATTGTCCCAATCACGCCCTTCCCCCGCGCTGCTGTTGGTAAAATCTCCCAGATGGACGGTATAAACGGCCTCCGTCGTAAGGGCGTGCGCCGCGTTGTTCCCGCCAGTAATAGACTCCACTCCAAGGGAGGTGAGCCCCAGCAACAGGTCGAACCTTACGTAAGTTCCTTTGGCGGGAGCGTAAATAAAGTTGGATTCTACCGCCGAAGGGTCTGTCTCTTTCTCTCTGAGGTAATAGCTGGGAGCAGGATTATCAGTTAGCCCCATAATGGACGTCTTGGGAGCCTGGCAGTTCTCCAGCATGTAGAATGAGAATACATCCCATTCCTTGCCGTCTACAGTTTCCTTGCCTTCAAAGAAGGCTTTTTCGGTATCGAAGAAATCGATATCATCAGGCTGCCCCGCCCCGGGAATCAGGTAGCATTCGGATGGAACATTATAGACCCACCACTTACGGGGATCGCACTTCTCGGGGTTGATGTAGGTAGAGTTGTAGGTGATGTAAAACTTAACCTTGGCATCCAGGGCCCTGAGCTGTAATTGATACTGGCCTCCGGGCTTGTTGTATACGGCTTCCCCCGCAGATATAGCGCCCCAGGTGAGGCTGCCGGTGCTTACGTCCGTCATCGTTCCAAGCATCATAAACAGGTCACCCCTGTTGAGGACTTCCTGCTCAAGGGTCACGCGAACGTCCGTGAGATCCTCGTAAGTATCGATTCCCGCAAGGACGTCTACCGGATCCTGATGATTGAGCGAAGTGATAGTGCTGGTTACATTTGCCAGCATCACCAGCGTACAGTCTTCTTTCGCCTGGGTAGCAATCTTGACAACGCCGCGGCTGTTGCCGGAGTTCTCGACATACCAGCCTTCATTGCTGTGGCTGTCGAGAGAATCCAGTGAAGTGAGGAGATGCTCGTAGGTGAAGTACCTGCCGTAGAACTTGTCTCCGTTGCCGTCGAAGATCATCACATACAGGTCGTGGATACGAGATTCGTCCTCCCTGGAAGATTCGGCCTTGGTCGCAATATCCACCTCGTTGCGATTGGGATAGCCGAAACCAAGGTTAAGGGTGACCGGAGAGCCTTCCGGCAAACGGGGTTCAAAGTTGGGTTCAGCCATCTCCCTCACACATGAAAGAGAAGTAAACAGGCAGAAAACTGCAATTATGCGCGCAAATATCTTCACGGTCTAATCAAACGTAACGTATGCTACTTTTTCGTACCAGTCCTGAACTTCGAAGTTGAACGAATAGTCATGCTCTTCAGTCCTCTTGGTAATTCGGGTCTGAATCTTGAGATGCTGGTTGCGAAGGATATATGGAATATCTTTCGAGCGGTTGTCGTGGATAGGCAGGTCCGTGAAAGAATATTCAGTGTAGGTGGCGGCGTTCCCGGAGTCGTAAACCATCGCTTTTTTGGTCACGCGGAAGCTGACATCGCAGAAATACCTGCTTCCAACAAGCCTTTCAGGGGCCACGCTGGGGAATACGGTTTTTATCGGCAGGGTGGACTTGTTGTCGGTAAACACCAAGGGATCGGAGCCGTTGATTGTCAAATCCCTGTCACAGGTATGACCGGGCAGATAGTCCGGAGTCTGCTCGAAGAGATAACCGCTGGAAGTATTAAGATCCTTCAGCTTTACCGTGCAGTTATGAATATCGACGGAGCCGCCGGTCTCATTGATAAAGGTAAAACTGATTTTCGCCACGGGCCTAAGGAGATTGAGGTCTATCTGGCCGTTCCCCCACGAGTTTACTGTCAGGCTTCCCTTTGCGGTAAGCGGCATCGTAGCGCCGAAATCGGGTTCGCCGCTGGCCACCGAAAGGAGAAGCGAATCCAATGCACCAACGGTCTTCGCCGCTTTAAGCGCAGTAATAGTAGCTGCATCAAGACCGGCAGTATTCGCCACGGCAAACACTGTATACGATCCTCTGCCAGGCCCTGTGAAATAGATGGTGGATTTGCTTGAATCAGTCTGCGCAGTCTGGCATTGGGAAGTAAATACGGTCCCCAGGGTGCCCCAATAATCATCCGGCCAGGAGGCGACAAGGTCTCCAGCAGAATTGGCGATTCCTATTGCCAGGTCGGGTACGCCGGATCCATTCACAATGATGGCGCTGCCGTCGGCAATATCATCGCTTAGTGCACGGGTAGCTATCCTGCCGCTGGAGATAGAAACAGCAATCCTGCCCTGCTCGATCTGCATCGGTTCTTTGGTGTCGCAAGAACCGACCATGATGAGCATGACCGCCGCCAAAACGGCTGACAGATATGAGCTGAATCTATTCGTCATCTATCGTAAGTCCAGGGGTTTCTGCGAGGATCTCTTTCCACTCAGTTACCGCAACGTTGACAATAATACCTCCGCCCAGGCGGATATGGATCTCATAGTTGTACTTCCTGCCTGGAAGCCATTTGGTGATGAGTTCGTCCGAGTTCTTCACAGGAATCTCATCGAGGCGGATGGGGAACACGACATGATTGTGCTCCGTCACCAACGTATAGGGATCTTCCTGATCGTACTCATAGTCGAGCATCAACTGGGGGATGTAATCGCCGTAAGGAGCGAGCTCCTGCGGCACCATCAGGTCCCATTTGTCTGCCGGCATGGCAAACTCTTGTTTATTGCCAAGTACAGTCGTGTCTCTATGGCCCAGGACTGTGCTGCTCGTGTAGGAGAAGGTTCCCCAGTCGCTGGTTCCCATCGCAACAAGGCCGTTTCCGCTCTGCTCCACCATTCCGGTGGCGCGGATGCATATGTTGCGGAATCCGTAAGAGTTCACTTGGACATCAGTGGAAGGCGAGTCATTTATAATGGTAACCCGCACTGCGCTGAGCAAGTGGCTGAATGCCATGTGGACCGGACTTGTCGTCCCATCGTTCCGCTGGCTTCCCGCGGCCATCAGGTCATAGGGGGTTCCTGTCGCGTCGTAAGTAACGTTCGCCCTTATATGAGTAGAAGATGCGGGATTACAGTCAATTCCGGCCGAAGAGGCAGGGCCGGTGATTGCAAGGAAGTCGTACTGGCTGGCATTGCTGTCCCAGAAACGATGGGGGGAATAATCCCAAACGTCGTCTATGGGATCGGATGCGTTGGAGCCTAAACTCGTCAGGCTGACACTCTCGCCGTTGAAAACAGTATATCGTATTGCGGAGATTGTCTTGGATCCGTAGACAAAGAATTTGTCTGCATTTGCCGCGCCCACGTCCTCCGATGCCTGGTCAAAAAGGGCCTTAAGATCAGTGCCCGACTTTGTTGCGTCGTCGTTCAGCAGCAGCGATCCGGCTCCGAAGCGGATTTCTCCCTGCCTCGGTGCCGGATCGTAAGTCTTCACGCACCCTGCCAGGGTTGACAGGGCGAGCATGCAGACGGCTGCTAATATGAACGTTACGCGGTTAAGCACAAATGATTAGTTGAGGATGTAGTGGAAACCATTGGCGGTTGCATCCCAGTCTGCGATAGACGCGGTGAACGTGATCTTGTTCGCATTGATGGTGATGTAGTAGGTGTAGTGGTATCCGGGCAGCCAGCTTGCGATGAAGGTGGCGGTGTTGCTGTCGTTGTCAGTGCTGTCGAATGTGCCAAGTTCAACCGCATCAGGAGTATAAGTGTTCTCTATACCTGCAGGGTCGGTGAGTTTGTAGGCGATGGTGACGGTCTGTGCGCCGGCTCCGGTAGCAAATGCCTGAGGCATAACGACGAGGCTGTTGATGACTGCAGCTGCCGTTTCTTTGGTGTTGCCTGTGCCGGCTGCCAAAGTGGTAGGCAGAGTAGCAGTAGCACCAGAAGTATTAGTGAAGCTTGCAACGGTGGGAGTGCCATCGGGAGTCCAGCCGCCTACACCTGCGGTGCCGACGGGATTGTTGCTGCTATAGCCAGACACGGCGAAGGTTCCTTTGGTGCGGATGTTATCAAGCTGGATGCTGGTAACTTGGAGAGCTGCATCCACGATGTCATCGGCCTTCTTGACCTTGAAGTCAACGAGGGCGGCCATGTGCTTGAACACGAGTGGAACGGGAGTGCCATAGGCTGCGTTTGCAACGTCTTTCTGCTGAGCGATGAGGAGATTCTCGTCAGCTCCATTGAAAGTACGGTCGATAGTTGTGAACAGGCCATTGTCTCCATAAGTGCCTGAAGCGAGGATATCCTTGGGCCAAACAGCGTAGAACGTGTAGTTGGCGAAGGACTTGTCCCAGTAGCGGAGAGGAGAATAGGTCCAGTCGGAGCCGTCATAACCCACTTCGACAGCCTCAAAGACTATGGTCTCGTTGGCGGGACCGGCATTCCACTTGAATCCGAACACTTCGAATTGATCCCCGTTGGCAAATGCCGTCTTAGGGGCTTTGGTCATCACATCAGACCATGTGCTAAGGCTGATGGGGGCACCTTCGTTGACCGACTTGTTGTGGTCGAAGGTCTTGGTGCAGGCAACCAGCGCTGTGGCTGCAACTGCTGCGATCAAAAAGTAACGTTTCATAATAGAAATGTTTTAAAAAGGTTAATAAAAAATATATAATAAATTGATAATCAATATGTTATAGTCGTCGTTCCTGTTTTCTCCTCCCAGTCTCCGATGAGAGGCTTGAACCCTCCTCCTTCATCTACCGGCGGGTCGGTATCTTCGGGCGGGAAGTCGCCCACGTCTATCTCCAGCGGTATCACTCCGCCAGTGGGAAGGGCCCGGATCTGGTCGGTTACGTCTATTCGTATATTCTTGTATTTGCCTGTCTTGAAGGCCACGTTCAGCACGAACCAGTGCTTTCCGGCCGGGGCCGCGGCAACGCTTGCTTCGTCGTAGGGGTTGCAGCCGGGGATGCCGAAGGTGAGGCATCTGGCTCCAAGCAGGTCGGGATCGGCCGCCGCATTCATGTACACGTCCATCGGCACGCTCACGGCGGTCGTCGAGGTCTCCCCTGTGCACAGGTTCACGTCATCCGACACACCCGTCAGTGCCGCTCCGTTGCTGCCTGCCACACGCTCAAGGT
>JAEEGF011822957.1_pt1 | contig 14752 bp, 13 predicted proteins | sample 9134171 | NCBI WGS metagenome assembly JAEEGF01 (sample SAMN16246542, study PRJNA631951) | gut metagenome | biome: gut microbiome; feature: rumen; material: AP-attached | host: Bos | place: Iran: Karaj | collected 2018-10 | reverse complement strand
TATCTTTTCCTTTTCGGAAGCGGTTACTGCAGAAACGGCTTCGGCAGATTCCTTGACCTCTGCGGTATCTCCCGCGGCTTTTGCTGCCTTGAGGACTGTAGCTTCTCTCTTGGCGTAGTCTTCCACATCATCCTTTAACTCGTCCTTCTCGACTTCTCCGATCGGATATTCAGGTGTGATGATCGGGAGGTCAGGACTCGGTTCCGCAGGCTCCTTGTTCGGCATGGGATCGATCCATTCCATTGTCCAGTAATCGAACTCGTATCCGGGAATTTCTTTTAATCCGGTCTCGCTGTATTCCTTAACTACGAAATTGCCTTCAGCATCTTTATACTGAGCGACGGAATACTCTTCAGGTTCGGTTTCCTCTTTGGGTATGTCCTTGCCTTTGTCTGCAGCGAAATCGTCGTCCATGTTGTGGTAGATCACCTTGAAGCAGGGCTCCCAGATAGCGGAAAGATAAACGCGCAGGTGCACGTCCTGAGTTGTACCGGGCTGTACTTCTTCGCCTTCTTCTATAACTAGCCCTTCATCTACAGGAACTAATTCCGCAACGAGATCAGAAGCGATTTCTTCTTTTTCTCTTTCTGAAGTCTCGGCAGAATACGGAGCCTTAGCCGAAGCGCCTCTTTCCGCTGGTACTTCTTCGCCTCCGGGTATGATCCATGGCGTAAAGGGTTCGTTAGGAATAAACTGATCCTCTTCGGTGTCTACGAATTCCATGAACCAGCCGGCAAATCTGTATCCAAGAGGAGCATCCTTCTTGTTCTCGAACGCTTCTTCGAATGTCTTAACGGTAAAGGTCTTATCAGTATCCTCTAAAGGATAAGAAGCGAAGGCATCCTGGTCGCGCATTCTTCCGTCATGGTATGCGTATCCGTAGTTTGTATAGTAAATTACCGTATTAACAACTTTCCATTCAGGAATAACATAGACATGCGCAGCCAGCTCCAGCTCGTCTCCGGGCTGATACAGCTTAACAGCCTCTTCTTTTTCCTTTTCCGAAACGTCGATCTTGTCTTTTTCTGTTACGTCGATCTTTTCGGCCTCAGTTACGTCAGCCTTTTCAGATTCCGGTGCGGCCTTAGCAGCCCTAAGTGCGACATCTGCGCTCTTCTTCTCATCAATAGGAGGATTGATTATGATTCCGCCGCCCTCGGAAGGATCTTTATCGATTACTCTCCAACCGATGAATTCATACCCAATCGGAGCAGTGAATCCAGTCTTTTCGTAAGTGGTGAGCGTGAAAGTTTCGGGAATGCTCGTGTCATCTGTTTCCCTATAAGTTTCAGTGTACGGTAGTTCATGTACGCGGCCGTTCGGATAGTTAGGATAGTAGTTATAATAGTTAACAGTCTTTACTTCTATCCACTCGCTGTATACGGTGAGCGTTCCGGTCTCGTCGACAATGTCTTTCGTAATAGCTGTTTTATTGAAGGAGAAATCGACCTTTTCTTCGCCGTTCATATAATACCAGCTAAGCTCGTAACCGTCTTTCTGTGGCGGATTGGCAAGTCTAGGTGTAGCGCGGTTGTTATCCACGGTATAGCTTGCGATCTGATCATCACCGTCTATTACGACAACATTCCAGGTTTTGACCCACCATGGAATAAAGGTGATCTCTTCGGTTATCTTATTGTTATAATCAAAATAGTAGATATGTTTTCTGGCGAAGTCTTCTGTGACAAGTTCCCAGTCTTCTTCGTAATTAAATGCTCCTTCTATTCCTGCTTTTTGTTTTAGTTCATTCAGGTCAGAAAGCTTAAACCAATCTTGAGCATACCTAAAACCTGAACCCTTCATAGAAGCATACAGATTACCCATATTCTGATCCGGGTCTATTTGATAAGCGACGCTTCCGCTTTTGACCTCTGTTGTCTCAGGTGCGGGAAGATCCGAAAGTCCAGATACGAAACTAACTTTTACCCATTCTTCTCCGGGCATTTTCCATTCTGCGTAGAACTGATATGATACATTATCCATCCAGCCGGTAGAATAATCAAAATCAATTCTTATTAATCCAGAACTTGTGCTCCAGCTCCAACCGACAAACTCCCAGTCATCGGATGTGTCGTCCGGAGTGCCATTAGGATAATATGCTTTTCCATCCTTTACATAACAAGGGGATGGGAGATCGTATATTCCCGGGGCATTGATCTTGTTTGCCGACGGCCTAGACATCATGACTTCATTTCCAGAAGCATTTTTGTAACCCAGGTGGAAATTACTGTACCACCCGTCTGCAAAAACGTCAGCCGGCACTATGCTCAGGCACATGGACAGCACGAGCACTAATGCTAGCAATACTCTTAAACTACGCTTCATTAACTTACATTCTCCTTTCGGTTATTACTGCCGCAGCAATTATTTCAACGCCTTAAATAATAGCAAATTTCAAAGGTCGTTTCAATTATACAAATGTGGTTTTTTTCTCTGATGAGTAAGTATTCATTTTTTGCATAAAACACAAATCCACTCAACCGGTAACCGTTGCGCCGCAAGAAAAAAGATGTGTGTATTGATTAAAGATGAGTAAAAGCATACATATTATTCCATTGAGCAAAGGCGTTCATCCCCTTTGTTGGGCTGGACGCTCTTCTTTTTAGAAATAAAGGTCCGTCGGACCGCCTGCGGTAAGGGTTTGCGGAGGCCGGCACGCAATGATATAATACATGCGTGTTTTTTGATCAAGAGGTGATTCTAATGCTTTTATACAGACTCAACGAAAACATCACGCGCTGCACCCCGGAGGAGTTCTTCGGTGAGGGGGAGAAGTCCGGCCAGTACGTTGCCGTGCTGAACCCGGAGGAGTGGATCGCTTCCCGCGACTGCTTCGGAATGGACATAGAACTGGAGCCCTACGGAGCCGAGATAATCAGCACCAAGGCCGAAGTCAACTACGACGCGCTCACCGGCAGCTTTCTGATACCGGACCGCTCCGCGCTGGGAGAAAAGGACTACCGCTTCTCCTTCGCGCTGGACGAAAAGGGCATAGTCTTCATAGACCCCGGCAAAAAAGCCGCGGCCATGACGGAAGAGATAGCGAAGAACAAGCACAGCAACAGGCCCTGCCTTGAGCGTTTCCTCTACGATTTCATGGAGCAGATAGTAAAAGACGATCTGCACATCATGGAAAAGATCGAGAAGGAACTGGACGAATACGAGGACCGCATCCTCGATCAGGACGATAAGCTGGATCTGGGCCGCATCAACACCATGCGCAGCCAGATGAGGGACCTTCGCATCCACTACGAGCAGCTTATAGACATGACGCAGGAGCTTGAGGAGAACGAGAACGGTTTCTTTAAGGAAAAGGACCTGCATTACCTGCACCTGTTCATGAACCGCATGTTACGCCTTTCCGGCATCGCGTCGTCCGTGCGCGACCATACGACTCAGGTCCGGGAGCTCTATCAGACGCAGCTGGATGTGCGCCAGAACCGCACCATGACGCTGCTTACGGTAATAGCTACCATATTCATGCCGCTGACGCTGATAACAAGCTGGTACGGAATGAACTTCCGCCACATGCCGGAGCTGGAGTACACCTGGTCCTACCCGGTGGTGATCCTGGTCTGTCTGGCGATAGCCATTGGCTGCCTGATATTCTTCAAGAAGAAAAAGTGGCTGTAGCATACGCCGAGCCGATGACAGAAAACGAAATAAAACAGCCGGGGCAGACAGTCCCGGTTTTATTTTTCAGTATGCCCTGCGTCCGGCGGGTCATTTTTTCGATAGGTTCAGTCCGCGGTCCGTGCTTTGAACGCTTCGCTCAGCCTGTCCAGGAAGGCTCCGTTTACGTACCAGACCGTTTCGTAGTGCATGTGCTCCAGAACGCAGGAGTCCCAGAAGAACTGTATCTGAGGGGCGAATTCCTCGTCCGAGCACCAGAACCTGAACTGCAGCTTAAGTCCGCGGAACACGTCGACGTCGGCTGAAACATCCGCTCCCGGCACCGGCACCGCGCCTATGCTCCGCAGGGCCTTCTTCAGGTCCTCTTCCCTGTGGTCGAAGAGCGAGGCAAGGCCTCCGTAGAACCCGCTGTTTGACGGAGCCGTTACGGCGCGCATCTGCGTGGCCAGCTGCTGCATGCTTACAAGGCACCCGGACGGAACGATGCGGGCGTTGGTCCGGCTGAGCATGTCGTACAGGGACAGGGCTATCTCGAAGTCCGCTTCCTCGTAGTCCGCGCCGGCGCTCTTTCTGATCTCCGCCAGACCGTCTTCGCGGCGTATGCGGCATTCGCGTCCGAGGAAAGTCAGGTAGACGTACGATCCGTCCGACTCCAGGCCGAAACGCTCCGCGGCGCTGTCCACTTCTCCGGCGAATACTGCCTGCATCTGTTTTTTGGTCTTTTCGTAGTTCGAACTCATGTAATTAGTCTAACATAAAATCCGTTCATGGCAAATACCGTGCTTATATCGCAAACAGGCGATTGCCAATTTCTTCACAAAGTAGTAAAATAAATTGAAAAGATATGTAGTGTATTTTTGTTTGCGAAAAGAGGCATTTTAATGATCAAAGTCTACCATCACGATCACGACCACGGTTCCGGCCACCACAGCCACGAAGGCATAACTGCGTTCGAAGGCATACCCCAGGCCGTCGCGATAATCACGTACATGCTGGAGCACAACCGCTCCCACGCGGAGGAGCTCCACAACATATGCCACAGGCTGGAAGAGTCGGGCCAGATAGAAGCGGCAGCTCTGATAGACAAGGCTGTCGACCAGTTCAGGAGCGGAAACGACGATGTGGAGATAGCTCTGGAACTGCTTAAGAAGGCGGAGGGATAGAGCATGTGTCTTTCTACTGTTTACAAGCTTAAGGACGGAGAAAAGGAAAAGATCTGCGAATACGTCAGCGGCGTAAAGAGCGCGGACGGGGAGTTCGTATTTACGGATGTAATGGGCGAGGAGAAGACGGTGCCCGGAAAGCTCAGCTCCATCGATCTCATAAAGAACGAGATCATCATAGAAGAGTAAGCCGTGCCTTCGGGAAGGATGCCATGCGCTACGAAGTAATACGCGAGATCTACAATAAATGCTCCGGCAACCAGATGCGCGACGTTTTCGTTTCGGAAGTCGAAACGGACGATCCTCTGGCGTACGTGGAAAGCCTGCTGGAGGGCAAGAAGGTCAGTACCGAAAGATCCGTGCTGCCGGACGGCAGCATAGTGATAGACGCCGACGTTTCCGGACTGCGGCAGCGATTCACTTTTTCGCCGGATTAACGTTTATCGATCGTATTATGATTGATAAAGGACAATTAATAGAGTAATATATATAAGGTTAAGCTAATAACCTGATTTTATAGTTTTTGGAGGACGATATGTCTGTATATATTCTTGCGGTCGCAGGTAAGGGCGGAACAGGTAAGACCACGATCTGCGGCATGCTCATCGACTGGCTCTGCAGCCACGGACGCGGCCCGGTGCTCGCGGTGGACGCGGACGCCAATTCCAATCTCAACGAGGTCCTCGGAGTCGAAGTCGAGCACACTCTCGGCGAGATAAGAGAGCTCATAGCCGGCGCGGAGAACGCCGAAGTAAACCCCATACCCGCCAGCATCAGCAAGAAGGAATTCATGGACGCCAAGTTCCAGTCGGCCCTCATAGAAGAGGACGATTTCGACATGCTCGTAATGGGCCGCACCCAGGGCAAGGGCTGCTACTGCTTCGTTAACGATCTTCTGAGCGCGGAGATCCGCAGGATCAAGGACGCTTATAAATACATGGTCGTGGATAACGAAGCCGGAATGGAGCATATAAGCCGCGGTGTGCTGCCCTCGGTGAACTGCATAGTTCTGGTCTCCGACTGCTCCAGAAGGGGAATACAGGCCGCCGCCCGCATAGCCGAGCTCGTTAAGGAAAACGACCTTGGCGTGGACAAGGCAGGTCTGATCGTGAACCGCGCTCCGGAAGGCAAACTGGATCCCGGAGTGGTGGAAGAGATAGAAAAGCACGGACTGGAGCTGCTGGGAGTGGTCCCGCAGGACCAGACCGTTTACGAATACGACTGTGCGGGTAAGCCCACGGCGTATCTGCCCGACGATTCCCCGGCGCGCGCAGCGGTCAATAAAATAGCTGAATCGATATTCAAATAAAAACTTAAAGCACAGAAAGAACTAGGGAGGAAATTTATGTCATTCAAGCGTAATCCGCAGGTCTTTTCCGGGTCGATCAAAGAAGTGACCATCGGAAACGGAGCGAACGCGTTAACGATCGGCGGCATCAAGACCATGCCGTTGTACTCATTCGACGCGCCGGCCAAGCACAAGGTAGCCATCGGCGTCGAGATCAGCGATCTGGGTGTGGACAGGACACTGCCCGGCCTCGCCGCATATTATGAAGGCGCAGAGACGCTTGCTCAGATAGCTGAGCGCGCGTCCAAGATGCCCGGAGCCGATTTCGTGGTGCTCGCTCTGGAAGGAGCGGACCCCAACGGCGAAAACAGATCCGTAGAGGACTGCGTAGCCGAAGCCAAGGAAGTCTTCGAAGCTATAGACCGTCCGCTGGCTATTATCGGATCCAAGAACGTGGAAAAGGATACCAAGCTCTTCAGCGCTCTTGCAGAAGCGCTGCAGGGAAAGAACGTACTGTTAGTCTCCGCAAGGGAAGAGAACTACAAGACGCTGGGAGCGTCCGTAGTAATGGCTTACGGAAACAAGCTGTCGGCGGAATCCGCGGTAGACATCAACCTGGCAAAGCAGCTCAACGTTCTGCTCACCCAGATGGGAATACAGCCGGAAGCTTTCGTAATGAACGTAGGCTCCGCGGCCGCAGGTTACGGATACGATTACGTTGCGTCCACTCTTGACAGAGTAAGGTCCGCGGCGCTTTCCCAGAACGACGTCATGCTTCAGATGCCCATCATAACACCGGTGGCTTCCGAGGCCTGGGCCGTCAAGGAAGCGGTCGTGTCCGAGGAAGACATACCCGAGTGGGGCTCCAGAGAATCCCGCGGGATCAACATGGAAGTCTGCACTGCCGCAGCTGTCATAGCCGGTGGATCCGATGCTGTAATACTCATGCATCCGCAGTCCGTGGCTACCATGTCCGGAATGATCTCCGGACTTAAGTAAAGGGGGACTATCGAAATGGCATTAAAAGGACTTGACATATTCAAACTCACTCCTAAGACCAACTGCAAGGAGTGCGGAAATCCCACCTGCATGGCTTTCGCCATGAAGGTAGCCCAGGGCGCTATCGCTGTAGAGAAGTGCCCGCACATGTCGGCTGACGCCATCGCTCAGCTCAGCGAAGCTACGGCGCCTCCGATGAAGACCATCAAGGTCGGTACCGGTGCTTCCGAGCATACTCTTGGCGGCGAGACGGTTCTGTACCGTCACGAAAAGACTTTCGTTTCCAGGAGCCTCTTCGCGGTCGACGTTACCGAGAACGCGGAAGAAAAGATCGCCGAGCTCGAAAAGATAGACTACGACCGTATCGGCGAGCGCATGTACGTGGAAGCTCTCAACGTCGAGTGCAAGGACGCAGCGGCGTTTGCTGATACCGTAAAGAAGCTTTCCGAGAAGGACAGGCTGCTCATCCTGGACGTTAAGGATGCGGCTGCCGCGGAAGCAGCTCTCGAGATCTGCGCCGCCAAGAAGCCCGTACTCAACGGCGCTACCCCGGAGAACTACGCTCAGTTCGTAGAGATAGCAAAGAAATACGGCGTAGTACTGGGAGTAAGCGCTCCGGATCTGGACGCTCTCTACGATACGACCGCAGCCATAGAAAAGCTCGGATACAAGGACCTGGTCCTGGACGTTACCGGCGCTTCAATGAAGGACGCGTTCACTAACGCCGTCGAGGTCAGAAGAGCTGCTCTTAAGGCCAACGACCGCACGTTCGGCTATCCGTCGATCGTCAACGTCGCCAAGCTCGCCGGAGGCGACCAGTACATGCAGACCGCTCTGGCAACGCTGTTCGTCGTTAAATACGGTTCCATAATCATCATGGACGGAATGACCTACGGCCAGGCGCTTCCGCTCTACGGCCTCAGGCAGAACATATTCACCGATCCGCAGAAGCCGATGAAGGTCGAGCCGGGTATCTACCCGCTCAACGGCGCGGACGAGAACAGCGTATGCGTAACTACCGTAGACTTCGCTCTTACGTACTTCGTAGTATCCGGAGAGCTGGAGCGCAGTGGTGTTCCGTGCAACTTCCTCATTTCGGACGCCGGCGGATACTCCGTGCTTACCGCCTGGGCCGCGGGAAAGTTCAGCGCCGGAAGCATAGCCAAGTTCATCAAGGAGCACGGTGTGGAAGACAAGATAAAGAGCCGCAAGCTCGTTATACCCGGAAAGGCTGCCGTTCTTAAGGGAGAACTCGAAGAAAGGCTCCCCGGCTGGACCATAGTAGTCGCGCCGAACGAAGCCACCGGACTTGTAAAGTTCATGAAAGAGTCAATTTAGGCATAAGACAGGAGGTTAACTATGGCTAAATTCGTTGTAATCGGTGAGCGTATCCACTGCATTTCACCGGTCATCAAGAAGGCGATGGCAGAGATGGATCCGGAACCCATAATCGCAAGGGCTAAGGAACAGATCGCGGCCGGAGCTACTTACATCGACGTCAACATCGGACCTGCGGAAAAGAACGGTCCGGAACTCATGAAGTGGGCCGTAAAGACGATTCAGGAGGCCTGCGACAACGTTCCCCTGGCGCTCGATACCGCTAACAGGAATGCGATAGAGGCAGGCATTTCCGTTTACAACCGCAGCAAGGGCAAGCCGATAGTCAATTCGGCCGACGCCGGAGACAGGATCGAGAACATCGATCTTGCGGCTGCAAACGATGCCATAGCTATCGCTCTGTGCTCCAAGGCCGGCGTACCCGCCGACAACGACGAGCGCATGACCTACTGCCAGGAGCTCCTGGAGCGCGGAATGGAACACGGAATGGAAGCCGAAGACCTGTGGTTCGATCCTCTGTTCCTTGTGATCAAGGGAATGCAGGACAAGCAGCTCGACGTTCTGGACTTCATCGGCCAGCTCTCCGACATGGGACTCAACTCCACCGGCGGACTGTCCAACGTTTCCAACGGAACGCCCAAGCTGATAAGGCCCATACTGGACAGCACCATGGTAGCCATGGCAATGTGCAAGGGTCTTACTTCCGCCATCGCGAACCCCTGCGACAGGAGACTCATGGAGACCATCAAGTCTGCCGACATAATCAAGAACCACTTCCTCTACGCGGACTCCTTCCTGGAGATATAACGTTCGGGCAAAAAACAGTAAGATATAATTTTTGAGAGGTTTAAAAATGAGTGTGTTAACAGATCTTATCTACGGCGGATCGAATGCCGTTGCCGGCCTTACGGAAGGCGCGGTAAACGATGCGATCAAGAAGTACGGAGAAGATAAGCCGGTAGTCCTTCCCGGAACCGCTTACTATCTTCCTACGATCTACGCTGCTACCGGCGTTAAGGTAGAAAAGCTCGGAGACCTTCCCGCTTGCGTCGGAGTCCTCAAGTCCCTCATCACCAACCAGGAGGACCTGGGACAGGCTCTCAACGCAGGACTTGCTACGGCGGTCGGCGCGGAGATCCTGGAAGCTCTTAAGTACGTAGAGAGCGAGAACCCCTACGAGAACGAGGCCGGCATAGGTTTCGTTCCGGATCCGATAATCCGTTCGCTGGGCGTTCCTCTTGTAACCGGAGACATCCCCGGTGTTGCTGTAGTCCTGGGCGAGGCTGCTGATCCCGCAGACGTTGCGGCGGTCGTAAGAGATTACCAGGATAAGGGACTTCTTACCTTCCTCGTAGGAAACGTAATAGACCAGGTAATAGCGCAGGGCGTTAAGATCGGTCTCGAGTACCGTGTCGTACCGCTCGGCCACGATGTTACCGCAGTCATCCACGTAGTTACCGTCGCCGTCCGCGCGGCTCTGATATTCGGAGCTCTCAACCCCGGAGATCTCGGCGGACTGCTCAAGTACACCAAGGACCGTGTTCCCGCGTTCGTTAATACCTTCGGACCTATCGACAACGTCGTAGTATCCGCGGGCGCAGGCGCCATAGCTCTCGGTTTCCCGGTAGTCGTGGACATCGACCTCGGCGAGAATCAGGTACCCGGAGCTCTCGTTTCCGTACTCGATCACACCGAGACCGTAAAGACTTCCCTTGAGCTCAGAAACATCAAGGTAAAGGCAAAGGCCGTAAAGCTTCCCGTAAGCTTCGCTTCCGCCTTCGAGGGCGAGATCATCAGAAAGGCCGCTACCTACGCGGAGTTCGATTCCGATCACAACCCGACCTTCGAGCTCGTTACCATGTGCGAGGACCCCAACGACGTCGAGGACCACAAGATCACCATCGACGGTCCGGACATCCCCGAGGACGCTACCGACATAGTCCGCCTGCCTCTGGCCACCACCGTCAAGGTTTACGGCGCCAAGATGCAGAAGGACTTCGAGTCCGTAATCGAGCGCAGGTTCCACCAGTGGTTCAACTACATCGAGGGCGTAATGCACACCGGACAGCGCAACCTGTTCAGGATCCGTATCAGCAAGGACACCTACAATGCCGGGCTCAGGCTGAAGGACTTTGCGGAAGTGCTCTACAGCATGATAATGGATGAGTTCGACTCCGTAGTCGACAAGTGCGAAGTCACCCTCATCACCGACAAGGACAAGGTCAACAAGCTCATGGAAGAAGAGGCCATGCCCCGTTACCGCTTCCGCGACGACAGGCTTGCTTCCCTCAGCGACGAGAGCGTAGACGAGTTCTACACCTGCATACTCTGCCAGAGCTTTGCTCCGGCTCACTGCTGCGTAGTAACTCCTGAAAGACTCGGACTCTGCGGAGCCGTTTCCTGGCTCGACGCAAAGGCTACTTACGACCTCGACCCGACCGGCCCGTCCCGTCCCATCCCGAAGAAAGGACTCATAGACGAGCGTCTCGGCAAGTACGAGGCTGTAAACGAGGCTGTTGCGGACGCCACCCACGGCGCGGTAGAGAACGTTACCCTCTACTCCCTGATCGAAGACCCGATGACCAGCTGCGGCTGCTTCGAGTGCATCTGCGGAATAGAGCCTCTCTCCAACGGCGTAGTAGTAGTAAACCGTGAGTACTCCGGAATGACTCCTACAGGAATGACGTTCGGAGAGCTCGCTTCCATGACCGGCGGCGGAGTCCAGACTCCGGGCTTCATGGGCCACGGACGCCACTTCATAGCCTCCAAGAAGTTCATAAGCGCCGAAGGCGGCATCGCCAGAATAGTCTGGATGCCCAAGGAACTTAAGGACGACCTCCGCACAAGGCTCAACAAGACCGCCAAGGAGATCCTTGGCATAGACGATTTCGTCGACATGATAGGCGACGAGACCATAGCCACCGATCCCGAAGCACTGCTTGCGTTCCTTACCGAAAAGGGACATCCCGCGCTTGGCATGGATCCGATAATGTAAGCTGCTGCTGAGTTTTTCCGACTGCCCCGGGTCTGTTCCTGGGGCAGTCTTTTAAAGGATCAAATGTATACACTGACTTTTAAGATCGAAGGCGAAAAAGACAAGAAGTGCCAGGTAGAGGCGGGGGAAAAGGTCCTTAACGCCGCGCTGGCCCAGGGGATAGAGATCGACGCTCCGTGCGCCGGAAACGGCACCTGCGGAAAATGCAGGGTGCGCCTCATATCCGGTGCGCTTGAGATGCCGGACAATCCCAGACTCTCCCAGGCGGACAGGGAAGACATGTGGTACCTTGCCTGCCAGAGCAAGGTGATAGGCGACGCCGTGGTCTGGATACCCAGATCCGCCAGAGCCTTTAAGCAGGACATAGCTACGGCCGACCTGTCTACTCCCGCTGAACTTGAGCGCTACAATAAAGCCATCGAAGCCATTTTCGCTTCAGGCATAAAGCCCGGCTGCGAATGCGGCGGATGCGGCATAGCCATAGACATAGGCACCACCACCGTTACGGGCGCGCTTCTGGACATGGCTTCCGGGAACGTTCTCGGCAAGGCGAGCAGAGGAAACGGGCAGATAAAGTACGGCGCGGACGTGATCAACCGCATAATACAGCAGTCCAAGCCGGGCGGAGTGGAGCGCCTTCAGAAAGCCGTAAAAGAAGAAACCATAATACCGATAATAACCGCGCTTCTTAAGGAGAGCGGCAAAAAGGCGGAGGACATTTCCAGGGTGGTCATAGCCGGAAATACGACCATGGAGCACCTGTTCATGGGAGCGGACGGACAGACCATAAGGCTGGAGCCCTACGTGCCCCAGTTCCTGGAACTGGAAGGCCTTAAAGCCGCGCAGGAAGGAATTCCCGCATCTAAGGACGCGGATCTGATACTTGCCCCCAACGTGGGAAGCTACGTGGGAGGAGACATAACCGCGGGCGTACTTGATACCCTTATGTGGAACGCCCCGGAGATGTCGCTGTTCATAGATCTGGGCACCAACGGAGAGCTGGTGCTTGGCAACAGCGATTACATGCTGTGCTGCGCCTGTTCCGCGGGCCCCGCTTTCGAGGGCGGCGACATAAGCTGCGGAATGAGGGCGACCACCGGAGCCATCGACAGCATACATCTGGACGACGAGAGCCTGAAGCCAGAATATACGCTCATAGCAGGCGACAAGCCCGCGGGTCTGTGCGGCAGCGGCCTCATTTCCATTATAGGCGAACTGTTCAGGACCGGAGCGATAAGCGCCAAGGGAAAGTTCATACGCCAGTCCGACAGGATACGCTACGACGAGTACGGCGGAAACTATATAGTTGCGTCCGCGGAAGAGAGCGTCACCGGGAAGGCCATAGAGCTTACCGAGGGAGACATAGACAACTTCATAAGGGCAAAGGGCGCCATCTTCTCCGCCATCCGCACCATGCTCAAGTCTCTGGACATGACCGTGGACGACATAGACAAGATAATAATCGCGGGCGGAATAGGCAGCGGAATTGACATAGGAAAGGCCATAGAGATAGGCATGCTTCCCAAGGCGGACCTGAATAAATATTCGTACATCGGCAATTCGTCCCTTACCGGAGCGTGCGCGATGCTGCTCTCCGAAGAGGCGACGGAAAAGGTGTTCGACATCGGCCGGAACATGACTTACATAGAGCTTTCCACCGAGCCAGGATACATGGACGAGTTCCTGGCGGCGTGCTTCCTGCCCCATACCGACAGCAGTCTGTTTGATTAAAGATACTTTTATTCCGGATAATTATGATCATCAAGAACAACATGACAGAGGTTCCTCTGGAGTACTATAAAGAGCAGTTCGCGGCCATGGATCCTGTAATGCTATCCGCCAAGAGCGGTGTGGAGTATAAGGACGGCGCGTTCCGCAGCGTATTCCTGGGCCGTCCGGTAAAACTCGTATGGCCGGACATGGACTGCTTCTACACGGACGACGGAAGCAAAGCTAGTTCCGCCTGCGCGATACTTTTCGCCAGGCTCGTAATGAACGGGACCCTCGCGCCTGTATCCGAGGACATGATATCCTACCCGGAGATCCCCTGGGGCGAGCAGTACCGCGTACAGTTTGCAGGACTGTGCAACGGAAGGCTCGCCAGGTCTTTCGGCAAGGACCTGGACGCTTTCGAGGCGGCGGCCGCCCGCATAGGCGCGAAGAAAGTCCCCGGAGCGGACAGCAGCGTGGAATTCGAGCTGTTCCCGGGCATACGCGTACGCATCTCCATCTGGAAGGGCGACGAGGAATTCGACGCCAACGCCCAGGTGCTGTTTTCCAGGAACATACTTGCGGCGTTCGACGCTAACGACGTAGCTCACGCCGCGATAATATTCATAGACGCAATGAAAGGCCGCTGGTAAGCCGCGGGATCCCCGGAAGACGGGGCCGCGGAGCGGCAAAGCAATAAAGACGCAGGGAGGGCGACATGAGCAAGATCACTCATACGCATACGGACAGCGAAGGAAGAATAATAACCCACACGCACGATGTCGACGACAAGCCGGCGCACGGTCATTATCATTCCCCGGAAGAAAAGACCAGGCAGATCAACAGACTGGCCAAGGCAGCCGGGCATCTTCAGCATGTAAAAGGCATGATAGAAAACGACGAGGACTGCGCGGACGTTCTGATCCAGCTGTCCGCCGTTATCTCCGCGCTGCAGAATCTGGGCAAGGAGATAATCAACGAGCACATAACCCACTGCATAACTCACGCCGTAGAAGACGGAGATATGACAGCGATAGAGGCGTTCCGCAAAGCCATAAGCCGGTTCCTGTAAAGGCCGAAAAAGCGCAAAAAAAGCACGTCAGCGTCCGATGTGACGCTGTAAGAGACGCAATATACTGAAAACAGAGCATTTTTGCCCTTTCCGAAGACGCATTTCAAGATGCGTCTTTTTTTATAATTAAACCGTAAACAAGAGCTAAACGCAGTAAATAAGGAGGTCGAATATCAGTCAGGAAATGAGGTCAATCATCAAAGAAAATTAAAAAGCGGAGAAGGTACCCAACTATGCAATAGTCTCCGCGAAAACAGAAAGCCCCGTCCTGACTGATCAGAACGGGGCTTTTCTTTTATGGTACCCCCAGCCGGAACCGAAGATGGGTGAAAATACTGAAATTTTCAATATGTTTCAGTTTCTGTAAATCATAAATATATTCCATGTTGCCTTTATAGCCTATTGCCTTTCTGGTCTCTATAGTGATGCTGTCTCCCGGGTAGACAGTTGAAACAATAAAACTGTTTATCCGGGAGGTTTTTCTATTGAGGATCGTTCTAGGGGCAAGAAAAAGGTAAGAAAGCAGGAATTCGGAAAGCTGGCCTTTGACCAGA
>JAEEGF011069079.1_pt1 | contig 14752 bp, 20 predicted proteins | sample 9134171 | NCBI WGS metagenome assembly JAEEGF01 (sample SAMN16246542, study PRJNA631951) | gut metagenome | biome: gut microbiome; feature: rumen; material: AP-attached | host: Bos | place: Iran: Karaj | collected 2018-10 | reverse complement strand
CCTGCCGAAGGAATTCTAGGAGGCGAGCCTCAGACATTAATCCATAAACAGGATTTTGGAGCACTTTTGGAAAGCTCTTAAATGGCGGTTCTCTCGTACATCGCAAAACTGAAAGTCCTGCATGGATGATACGTTAGTCACCCCAAACTGTGAATGGTAACCTGATGTGTCGTATTTAAGGCGTTTTTATAATCTTTTAAGAATTTCGGTATAAAATGAGGTGTAACATTATTTATGTTATGACAAATCAAATTTCGAGGGGGTAAATTATGAAATCAAAGATCTTTTCTATGTTGCTGGCAACTACGTTGGCAGTATCAGTCATCACCGGATGCGGAAATTCAGCAACCGAAACTTCAAGCAACTCAACAGCAGAAAGTTCTACAAGTAATGAGCAGGTAGCTAATACAACAGAAAACGCTGATAAGGCAGAAAGTACTTCTACTGATAGCAACCAGGCATTACCTGCTAATTATGAAGAGCTTATTGCTTCTCTTCACGCTGGACAGTCATATGCTTACGCCCCTATCTATGAAGGCGAAAATGCTCTTTTGGTTACAAGCTATACCTTTGACGATCTTGATGGCCATCAGGCAAGTATCGAGTCCACAATATATATTGAAAATAATAATTCTATAGAAAAAGTTACTACAGTTCAAAGCGGCGGAACTGCATACCCTATTGCTGTGGCAGATGACAACAGCCTTATAATATCCAAGCGCAATTCCGTATTTAAAGGATATGTAAGCAAGGAAACCGGCAAATTCGTTATTACAGAAGAATCAAATATAAATTATACAGAAGCTGAAGATAGTAATTATCATAACTACAAAGATGGAGTAACAGAAATGTCCGAAGATTCATCTCTGTATGATGAACTAAGCGATAAGTACTTTAATTCAGAAATACTAAATTTCCAGAAAGCCGGCGCTTCATCTGATGGTTCACCTCATCTTGCAGGAGCTGTATATGCCGCATACAGTGGTGATGATCTCTATAACATTACCGGATACTATATATTTGACAGCGAGACTACAGGTTCTACAGAAACAGCTGATGGCATTTCAGGTGTTCCTTTCACTTACGAGCTTAACGGTGATGACATCACATTCCACTTCGGTTCAGCAGATGATACCTCAGAAGCTAAATTTGGTTGGGATGTCGTTTCTTATCCGACAATAACCTTTACCGAAAAAAATGAAACAATTACTCTTTATTGTCTTGGTAACGAGAATCCACAAACCTTTGACGCAGCAAGGTATTATGACAACGACAACAACCTGTTTATGCAGGTAAAGAGCTTTGATGAAACTTCACTTACCGGTGATATTTACCGCGAAGAAAAAATCAAAGCAGAATACGTTGATAGTGCTGATATTGGCAACATTATCTACTCTGTAAACGGAACACAGTTCACTGTTGTATCTTTTGAAGAGGTCAACAAAGAGCTGGCATACGGAACAGATGAAGAATTCAAATGGGACGTCGTAGGCTCATCACGATTCGACAGTTTCCTTGTAAAATGCAGCGATGATGACTTTTATTATGCTCTTGAAAAAGGTGAATACGATCAGGAGTACAAAGTTGTCACAATGATGAACGAAGGCAACTTAAGAAAGCTCATAGAAGAAAATGTAACCTTTATGATCAAAGAAGACTGCGAAATCACTCTTCAGAAATTTGTAAAAGACGGAGATTTCTCCAACCTCGAGCAGGAATACCTCCTCGGAAGAGAATTCAAGGGAGACGCCTACCCAGGCTGGTCAGCAGATGCCGAAGAATACTACATGACTACCGAAATGCTCGTAGCAATCGGCGCCGTAGACGGCGAACTCTACTATATCCACCAGATATACGTTCCGTAATTCCTTTAATCTTTAACATTCACAACTTGTGGTAACTACCTCGCCCCACCCATGCAGGACTTTCAGTTTTGCGGCGTACGAGAGAGCCGCCATTTAAGAGCATTCCAAAAGTGCTCCAAAATCCTGTTTATGGATTAATGTCTGAGGCTCGACTCCTAGAATCCTTCGGCAGGTGTATTTAAGCTCTCTCATGACCAAAAAGTGACGCATTTTCTCAGGCGCTCCCGCATCCTTTCTTTTAATGCGCATGCTCCCGATAAAACTCGCAGGGCGGATTATATTACATGGCAATTGGAGCTTCGCTCCTAAGGCAAATAATAAACGCTATATTTCAAACTCTAAAGAGCTTGGAATATAGCGTTTTTCATTTGCCACAACGCCCGCTTTGCGGGCTTGCCATGTAATATAATTTTCCGCCCTACTCAGACAAATCGTCCGCATGCACGGTCAAGGATGCCTGGGAGCGCTAGAAAATGGCACTTTTTGCCAACATTCGCGAGTCTTAAACGCACCTGCCTTAGGAATTCTTGGAGTCGAGCTGAGTTTTTAATCCATAGGATTTTGGAGCACCTTTTGGAATGCCTTAAATCTCGGCGAAGGAATTCACCGCAAAATGGAAGTCCTGCATGGGTGGGGCGATTTATTAAATAAATACTGTGAATGTTAACTATTAAAGTATTCTACAAGGTGTAGCGGTAGATTCTGGTTTCGTAGGGGCGGAAATATCCACGCATTGTTCGGGTTTTGGTGCTTGATAGGGTGGGATAATTGCAGAGCATTAGTTTGCCGCGTTGTCCTACGAACTTTTCCGGTTTGTGGACTTTGACAGGAAGCCTTGAAAATGAGCATATGATAAGATAGCTTTCCCCGTTGAGTGAACGCTCGTACATGTAGATATTCTTGTCTTTGGGAAAATATTCTTTGTAGTCGCCATAGATAAGGGTATCAGTACTCTTGCGGAGGGATAGGCATTTTCTGTAGAAATTGAGAATGCTCTGGCTGTCCTTTTCCTCTTTTGCCACGTTTACACGCTTATAATTCGGGTTCACATAAAACCAGGGTTGTACTGTGGAAAAGCCTGCATTAGCAGAGCTATCCCACTGCATGGGAGTTCTGGCGGAATCTCTGCTGGATAAATGAATTCGGTGTAAGCGCCTTTCTGGGTCTTCCTTCAGATGATAGGTATGGTAATTTGTAATGGAAGAAACGTCTACGTATTGGTCAATAGACATGAGCTTTATATTGGTCATGCCAATTTCCTGTCCCTGATAGATAAAGGGAGTTCCCTGCTGAAATATAAAGCTTGCTGCCAGCATAGTTCCACTTTCACGCCAGAAATGCTCGCTTCCGTATCTGCTTATAATACGTGGATGATCATGGTTCTCCATATAAAGAGCATTCCATGCCTTGCCATTTAGGGCATTCTGCCACTTGGTAAAAGATTTTTTGAGTTTGACAAGAGAAAATGGTCTGTGAATATACTCAGTGTATATGCAGTCTGCCATCATATGGTCAAAAGAAAACATCATATCCAGAGACTTAGTCTTGCCTGTCAGATATTTTTGCGCAGACTTAACTGTCGTCATGGGCCCTTCCCCAAGCTGAAAACAGTCATACTCTTTGCAGACCTCTCTAAATTCAGCAAGATACTCGTGAATATGCGGGCCGTCCTTGTAATGTGACATTCCCTTTGCGGCAGGAAGAAGCGGAAATCCGTTTGGAAGACCTTCTTTTTTTGAGATGAAATTTATAACATCTTCCCTGAAGCCATCAACGCCCATATCAAGCCAAAAGCGCATGATATCCTTTACTTCCTGGCGAACCTTGGGATTATCCATGTTGAGGTCAGGCTGCTTTTTGGCAAAAATGTGAAGATAGTATTGCCCTCTTTGTCTGTCATACTCCCAGGCTTCTCCTTCAAACAGAGAATCCCAGTTGTTGGGCTTATCGCGCCAAATATAATAATCGCTGTATGGATTGTCTTTTCCCTTGCGAGATTCTATAAACCATGGATGCTCGTCAGAAGTATGATTTACAACAAGATCCATTATTACCTTTAGCCCCAGTTCGTGGGCTTTGCCAAGCACCTTTTTGAACTGGTCAAGATCTCCGAAATCCGGATGAATATCCTTATAATCAGAGATATCATATCCGTAGTCTGCGTTTGGCGATGGATAAATCGGAGAAAACCAGATTCCATCTACTCCCAGTGACTTCACATATTCCAATTTGTCATAGACACCATAGAGGTCACCAATTCCATCACCATTGCCATCCGCGAAGCTTCTTACCCATATCTGGTAGAAGCTCATTTTCTTGTACCAATCGTTCTCCATAAGAATCCCCTCATAATTTGTATTTCTTATCGAAAAAATCAATCAGTTTTCATCGGAGTTTTCCCCGGTGATATTATCTCTAATTCTGTCAAAGCCCTCATTGAGGTCATTTTTGAAACTTTCCATGTTTTCTTTAAAGTCCTGTCGCAGCTCTTTCATGTTATCCTTCATTTCATGAAAGTTGTCGCGTACATTATCCTTAAATTCCTCGTAGTTTTCTCTGACATTATCTACGAAATCCTCATAGTTCTCACGCATGCCTTCGTGAATTTCTTTTGGGATATCAACAAATACCCTTTGAGTTCCGTTCAGTACATCTGCTGCGGAGTTCATAAGATACTCAAAGCTCTGGTGCTTTCTGATACCAAGTTCACCTGAAACAGCCATTTCATGGACTTCTTTGTATCTGTCAAATGCTATACGGACTGCCTGTTCCCAGGAAATATAAATCTCATCCATTGCATTCTGTCCCACCTGATGAAGTCGGTCCAGGTCACCAGAAATCTGCTCCAAAAGAGCTGCCATAGATTCAGCGTTTTCTTCTATCATGTAGCCGTTTCTGTCATGAGTTATTCCTTCAGCTGCGCAGGAACCCTTTATCAGTACGCTGGCAAGACCGCAGGCTGCTGCCTCTCGAACAACAATACCATTGGTGTCATAGGTTGAAGGGAAAAGAAATAAATCTGCCCTTGTATTCCATGCGCGAAGCTTTTCTCTGTCATGAATCGGACCGGTAAAAATAACTTTTCCTGATAGGCCATCTGCTCCATCGATATGAGCCGATTTTTCTGTGGAATTTTCTTCATAGACATCGATTGCTATTCCATGAGATTTCACGCGTTCCTGCATTTCTCCGGCATCAGCACCGCCGCCAACAAATACCATTCTATAGTCAATGCCTTTCTCTGAAAGAAGTTTCATAGCATCTACGATGATAGGAAGTCCCTTATATTTCATAAGTCTTCCCACAAAAAGAAACAGCGGAACACCTTCAGGAATGTCATATGTCTTCTGTAGTTCTTTTACCGCCTCATCAGTAGCCCTGCCTCTTGGGAAGTCTACGCCGTTTGGCATAACCCTGTATTCCCCTTGAAATCCAAGTGAGCGCAGATTCTCACCGGCGCCTTCCGATACAACCCATACGTCGTCGCAGGCTTCGATGTTACTGATCATGGTTTTGATGGTCTCTTTTTTAAGAAATCCATCTCCTACAGCCCTTGCAATATCCACATCAAACTTGGTGTGATATGTGAAAATAATAGGCGCCCCGGTCTCTCTTCTAAGAATTCGTCCCATGATGGTAGATGCCGCAGGGCAATGGGTGTGGATGATATCTGGCTTCATCTCAGCCATCTGCGCAATTTCCCTAATAGAAAGCGGATATCCAGTGCGGTATCCTTTTACAAAATCAGTTGTATCAAAACTGGGATAAGCTACTACTTTGTATGGGTATCCATCATAACTGGCATTGGGATACCTTGGGGTACCCACGATTACATTTGAGCTTAGTTCCTTTGTAAGAACACTTCCGTAGTTCATTACTACGTTGGCAACTCCGTCGATTACCGGCGGAAAAGAATCATTCAGCAAGCATATATTCATCTATTTGTCTCCATCGTCTTTACTCTATTCCACACAAACGTATGGGTTCACTTCCATAGAATTCATATTCAATACCTTCATCGCTTAATTCATTCAAAAAGCATTTGAAATACTCATCTGATGAAAAGGGCTGCATAAAGGTTATAAAAAAGTTCTGATTTAAGCAGGCAACCGCACAAAATATATCCGTTATCTTTGACAAAGATGTCATAAAATAAATATCTTCAATATTTGAGTCCAACGGTCCAAAGCTTCTGTTATTGGGATAAGATACACAGATACTGTCAAGTACATCAATAGGAGATAAAGTCGGAGGGTTATGCTTCATCTGCTTGATCATCCACATTGAATTCTCCGGCTGAGCCTGCAACATCACCTGTCCGCGGGCTATTGTACATGCCTTGGAAACATCATCCAGGTTCCTGCCTTTAGGAAAATCCACAACAACATCCCCGGCAAGCATACGGTAGTTATCATGATTTCCAAGAATTGCTTTGTGATCGAGACATATAGAAACAGTAACTGTTTTATCACTCTCAGGATCAAAGCGTCTCGCCGCTTTTGCCAGCATAACAGCCATAAATACATTCGGACTTCCATCAAAAGTCCTGCAATATTGCATTAACTGTGATTCAGGAATCTTCATGAAAAAGACTCTTTTCTCACCATACCCATCCTTTACCAGCCTGAGGAAATCAGGAATTGGCTTCTTTTGATAAAGCGGAGCAGCGATTCCATCGATATCCAGATCCTTAAACGGATTACCCGATTCCGATTCAGGAATTTCCTCACCGGGCAGTCTAACGCCAGTTGTGTCAAAAGAATTTCCGGTCAGCTTTGACAGATACAGATGAAGCGTACTTCTGATGTATGGCATTATTCCTGCTCCATCTGTAAGTGCGTGATCAATTTCAAATGCCAGTTTATTTCCCTCATACTTCCAGGCTGCCAAATGAAAATTTGAAGCTTCAGAGTTAAAACATATAGGTTCCCAGGTGTTTCTGACAATCATCGGAAGCTCATTAGGTACAGCAACTATATCCTCGCCCCTATAGGCAGCTCTTACATAAAAGTATGGAAAGCGTACCCGAAGTTCTTCCACTGATTTCTTAAGAATATCCCCATCTACGGGATCTTTTAATGTCAAAAAAACACCCATGGTGCTGTATTGTTCAGGAATTGATAAATTAATAAGCGGTTCATAGAATTCCAACATAGGCTTTTCCTCCTATTTGTAACCTTTTATCTGTTAGTAATTCCCATAGCCTTCAACATTTCCATAGCCTTGGCATATGATTCCTTCATCTTTTTAGGTTCATTTGTAGCAATGCCTTTATCTTTGGCTATTGCTAACAATTCTTCGTCATCGCTTATAAAAAGTACTTGGGTATCACAATCAGAAATGTATTCAACAGCTTCACCCACAGAAATCCTATCTATTTCAGCATGATGTCTCTCTTTTAACATTCCAATCTGTTTTTCAAGCACCTCATCTTCGTTTTCGCTTAAACATAAAACAATCTTTGAATACACGTTTTCTCCTTAATCAGCCCAAAGCTACATCAAGAGCCATCATCAGTGTAAATCCTAACGCAAACATGATAACACCTATATTGGAATGTTCTCCTTCAGACATTTCAGGAATGAGTTCCTCAACTACTACGTACATCATAGCTCCGGCTGCAAAAGAAAGGAGATATGGCATCGCAGGAACAATTAAACCTGCTGCCAAAACAGTAAGAAGCGCTCCAACAGGTTCAACAGCACCTGACAAAGCTCCTCCCATAAAAGCATTAAATTTGCTCTGTCCCTGCGCATGAAGCGGCATTGAAATAATAGCTCCTTAAGGGAAGTTCTGAATTGCTATACCAATCGAAAGTGCCAGAGCACCTCCTGCAGTAACTGATGCAGAACCTGACTTTAGACCTGCAAATACGACTCCAACAGCCATTCCTTCAGGGATATTGTGAAGAGTAACCGCAAGAACCATCATAGTTGTCTTCTTCAGATTGGCGCTAAGTCCCTCTGCTTTATCAGAATTCATGTGCAAATGAGGTATAATGCAGTCCAGCAAAAGAAGGAACAATATACCAAGCCAGAATCCTATAACAGCCGGAAGAAAAGACAATTTTCCCATTGCTTCTGACTGATCAAGCGCAGGAACAATAAGACTCCATATAGAAGCTGCCACCATTACTCCGCTGGCAAAGCCTGTAAGTGCACGACGAACCTTATCATTCAGTTCATTTTTCATAAAGAAAACAGCGGCTGACCCCAGTGCCGTTCCGGCAAATGGTATCAATAATCCTAAAATTGTTTCCATCCAAAAAACCTCCTTTATTCGATAATCAATAATACAAATTCTATTTTTCTATATATTTCTCAAGAAGTTCCCGTTTTCTTTTCCTCTACAGATATAGTCCCAATTTCAATCTCCACAAATATCGCTTCTGACACCGGCATCAATGATTTTCTCTCTAACAAGTCCAGTAAACTCGGCAAAAGAAATCTCATCCCCCTCAGCCAGACCACATGCTCTCAGAACTTCTTCGTCATATCTTTTTACCTTTTCATAGGTGGAACATACTCCCAATTCATTATTAGGACAGTTCTCACATACTATGTCAGTCACCACCTTAAGCTCTACCATCTGCGATGGATTCGCCTCCATCTCGTGGATTATCCTGCCCATGTGATCGGTAAAATCCTCGCTATAACCTTTTCCTTCATAAAACTGAAAACACATTCCGTGATGTGGTCGTAAAACTCTGCTCATGTCATTCATCCAGACTCTTATATTTTAAACAATCAGGTTTTTCTTTTACTATTTCAATGATTTCATCTATTGTCATTTCTTTAAAAAAACACCTTAAATTTCATTTCACAAAATCCAATACATCAAGCTGATGATCTGCGTGCTCAAACTCATCAAGTATTGGGCATGGAATATGTGGTTCAAAAGCTCTGTCATGGAACCATGTACATTGAACCGGATGCATACCGGCTTCTCTTGCGGCAAACAGCTCTTTTGATCCTCCATCTCCAACGTACAGACACTCATCTGCTTCCACCCTTTTCTCCCCATTCCGGTCTTACTTCAAACAATACATTTATCAATATATTTTATTATATGACAAAAATTTTTTTGCCACACCATAAATTACATTCGTATAAATAATCAGATAAACAAATAATTATCTGCATTTCTTATGAGAGGGAACGATCAGAGAGTCCAAGTGACTTGTGTTTCACAAAAGATAAACTCGGATCAATAAAAAAACATTCCAGCGAAGATGACGTATGTTTCATCCAAGCCCAGGAATGTTTTTTGTTGTAAAAATTTAATAAATTTGAAATGTATCATTTAAGCAGCTTAGAAAACTCCACTGCTTTTCTTACTTTGGAAATAACCGCAATCTGCCTTTTCGGGACCATCAACGCCTGATTCATAATGCGCCCTAAATTCCATGTTAATATCACGGATTTCTTTTTTTCCATCAATATAATCCTGATACATATCTGCCAGCCCGGACATACATCCATCGCATGAACCGCTGATATTCCCTATCGATTCTGCTACTATCTGTTCCCTCTGTTCGCGCGTTGTATCCTTTATCAAAATTGAATCCATATCTATATCCTCTTTATTTTTTAGCCATTGCCAATATAAATGGCACTGCTTTTTTCTGTTTCTTCATCGATTATAACTTCCTAATGTAAAATTCAATCTTGCTCAGTATCTCTTTCATGTTCTGTACATCGGTAATTACCGACTTAGTCTCCAGAGAATGATTGGCATTCTCCACTATATGAGCTTCCAGACCAAGCTCTTTACACTTCTCTGTAACCAGACTAGTTTCACACCAAGGGTCCGCATTCCCGTTGAACACTATACCACTTTCCTTATTCAGAAAATCAAAAGTCTGTGGTACAGGAGTAAGAACAACATGTTTTGCATCTACGCAATATTTTTTATCATAATAGGCTGCAACAGTGGTTCCTATGCTCTTCCCTATGAAAAGAACCTTCTCATACTTATCAAATTCTTCAGTTGAAAGCTGTTCCTCAGCCTGCTTCACAGCAAGCCCGAAAGCATCTTCCATCTTGTCTTTCTTGTCCTTTATCTCCTTTGCCTTGAAAGGAAAATCATAGGATATCTCTACTATCTCAAAACCATATTCTCTGGCAAGCTTCTTTGAATAATATAATAGCGGCTTATCATTGTGATAGCCTACTCCCGGAAAAACTACCGCAAGTTTGCTCATTTTATCCTCCTCCAAACAAAAGTCGAAAAAACCAGGTTTATAAGCAGGCCTCTTTCCATTCTGCTTCCTTAAATCCGGGAAGCACCTTATTGTCGGTTATCAATAACGGTCTCTTAACAAGCATTCCATCTGAAGCCAAAAGATCCAGCATTTCATCGTCGGCCATGTTTGGAAGCTTCTTGGATAGTTCCATCTCCCTGTACAACATTCCGCTGGTATTAAAAAACTTCTTTAAAGGAAGTCCGCTCTTAGCGTTGAGTTCCTTTAATGTATCACGATCCGGATGCTGCTCCTTTATATCAAGGCTTTCGTATTTAACGCCATTGTCATCCAGCCATTTCAGCGCTTTCTTGCAAGTCGTACATTTCGAATAGCAATAAACCTTTACCATAATAAATACCTCCAATTTAATCACTGATGGGATTTACTCATTTTTAATTATATTGAACTTGAATCTATTATCTTCTCCATCTTCATATGAGGAATTCCATCCTCCATGAACTCATCAGAGACAATCTCAAAACCTTCCTTGGCATAATAACCGGTAGCATAAGCCTGAGCTTCCAGATAAATCTTTTTTGCCTTGAAATGCTCTATCGCTATCTCTACACCTTTATGAAGAATCTGTCCGCCTACTCCCTTTCCATGTTCAAGAGTAACAACTCTTCCAATCTGAATTACATCGTTCTTAGCATCTCTTATAAACACGCGAAGACAACCGGCAACTCTTCCATTTTCATTCCAGCAAAAGACATGAATTGCGTCCTGATCTTTATCGTCAAGATCCTGATATAAACATTCCTGTTCGATAACAAAGATTTCAAATCTTGTCTTTAATATCTCATAAAGCTCAGTCGTGCTGAGCTCATTAAAATGCTTAACAACTAACTCCACTGCTACACATTCCCCTATTCTGATGATTTTCAGATACTATAACACGGATATACACTTGCCGCAATTATATTGTTGCCAATTCAAAGCGTAAAAAAACTATCAAGCATCTCCGTCAATGCCATAATAAAGCAATTCATTGTACCTGGCATTAGCCTCTTCAGCAGCTTTCTTGTTGTGCCATGTATCTATATCACTACAGATTGCCAACATCTCATCCACAATCAGCTCCGCTGTTCTTGGCTTTACGTTGTAAAGATAAGCCAACATCCTGTCCATTGCTTTAGGACTTCCCAGCTGTTTTGCAATCTGCTCTCCAAGCTCTTTAGGAAATCCCAACTGCTTTATTGCCGATACCAGTTCGTCACGCTTTCCGGACCATTCCATCTGGTTCTCTGTCATCATGCCGCTCTCCTCTAACATCTCGCGTAGTTTAAAATATATTTATTTATCCATCTCATCACATTAAAGTATATTACTACACGCCTTAGCTGTCATTAAATTAGCGTCTTAATTCACAGATATATCCATTATGCCAAAATCACTGCCGGAAGGCTTTCTTTATTTTTAAAAAAGGGATATAGTAAAAGATACTTTTTATTCTAGGAAAAAAGAAAATGAATGAAGATAAACTTATAAGAAGAGATTACTCTCTCGATTCCCTTAAATTTATTTTGATAGTATTTGTAGTCTTTGGACATGTGCTGGAGGAGTTTGGTACAAAAGGTGCACTTGGAACAATCCGGGCAATGATATATTGCTTCCATATGCCAGTATTTGTCTTTCTTTCAGGCTACTTTTCAAAAAAAGCGGGGCCAAAGAAACTGGTAAACACCTGTCTTATGCCCTTTTTCATATTCAATACAGCCTATATTCTGCTGATTGACCACAGATACAACATACTCAAGCCAGCCTACCTGTACTGGTATTTATTAAGCCTCTTCTTTTGGAGGCTTCTTATCATACCATTTCAGGAAAAGAAAAAGCTCCTGATCATAAGTCTCTTACTCGGAATATTTGCCGGATACATAAATGAAGCAGATAGATTCCTCTCAATATCAAGAACTATTTGCTTCTTCCCATACTTTGTCGCAGGAAATATCTTCTCTGAAGCAGACATGAAAAAGCTTAGGAACATTCCGCATTGGATTCCTATAATAACCTTGGCATTCTGCGAAACCGTCGTAGTCTGCCTCGACCGAATCAAAATAATGCCCGCCAAAATGTATGAACTAATTGAAGGCTATCAAAAGACTCTCGGAAACATTGATTTTATGGCAGCTCCCTGGCAAACCGGGTGGGGACTTCGCACCATAACCTATATCATCGGCTTTACCATGGTATTTGGCACAATCTCCTTGACTAGAGAATCTTCAGTCCCTTCCGCAATTAGTAACTGGGGTAAAAGAACTCTCACAATCCTCGTATTTTCTGGCTTTGCAGTGAAGATGCTTTTCTTTACTTTCAAGTATGTGGGAATTGATTATAAAGCCTTTCCTCTAAGCATGCAGCTGATACTTGCGATACCAATAACTATTATTATGCTGATCTTATGTGGCAATAAATGGATATGTAATATTAAGCTATTTCCAGTTTCTTAATAATATTTTGCCACCGGCTATGCCAAGAATCATGGCCATGGTTACAGGATACGCATCAAGCTAGTCTTTCATCATCTTATTCATTGTCTGCAGCTGCTTAACTGAGTCCAGACTCATATGCTTTTCATAATCATCAAGTTTTATTTCTTCCCAGGGATTGTTCATTTTTCTTTTACCAAAACCATGCATTCTCCGGAGTATTCAAAACCACATTTCTCATATAGTGGGCGTCCCGCTTCAGTTGCATCAAGACTGATCTCTGTTGCGCCTTTATCCCAGGCATCATCTATAAGCATATTGACCATCTTCTTTCCAATGCCCTGTCCTCGATACTCCTTGGCAGTATAAACATTCATAAGATGAGCACGCTTACCCGTTGGATGCGAGAATGTAGGCATTACCACGAAATAGCACATAGTCGCACAGCCAATTACTCTTTCTCCCTCCAATGCAAGAACCGTGGTCTGATTTCCCTCAAGAAAAAATCTCCTGCTCTCTTCTACAAAGCTCTCAGAATACTTATAGTCTGCATCAAGAGAATTTACTTCTTTTAGCATCTCCAATCTGCTAGACATCATGAGATCGATATCTTTTTCGTCAGCAATAATTATTTCCATGTCATCAAATCCTCTCTATTATCTGCAATGCTACCAGTAGCTTATCCATATTATGTTTCTACTATCCTCTATTTAATCATTCCTTTTAACGTTTCAAAAATAGTTTCTGCAACCAGCCTCGATCCTGCTAAAGATGCATGTCTTCTATCATCAAAGTATAGATTCACATTAGGATTCTTATGTAAATTTTCCCACCATTTTTCACCTACAGGAGCCACAAGACAATCATGTTTCTTAGCCAATTTTCTATACCTTGCAGACATTTCAGGTTGGAACTTTTCATTTTCCTCTTCAGTCCATGTCATGAAATAGCAAGGAACTGCCTTCGTTTGCCTGATCCATTTCATAATAGTATCAGCCGCTTTTTCCATGATCTCAAACTCACCCATAGGATGTGCAACATGCTGTAATACAATGAAGTCATAGTCTCCAAAAAGGATATTAAATCTTGTCTGCTCATTTTCGGCATGATAATCCAAGCCCATTCCACCTTTCGTCAGCATTGTAACCTGCATATCAATTCCATTCTCAGCACATACATCTTTAAATATCCTTGGCATATCATTGTAATAAGTGTGACTATTACCAATAAAAAGTGTTCTCATACAGTTCCTTTCTATTTTTTCATCATATTTGCTTTATTAATTGTCTAACACTTTCTCAAAATTAACCTTTTTTACAAAATACTTATCTCTTACTATATCTTTTTTAACAGAATAAAAAAAGTAGAAACGGTATGGAACAAAGAAAAAGAGGATGCTTAAATGCACTGATAATCGGGATATGTATTGTTGTAAGCTGCGGCTTTCTGGCTTTTGGCCTGTCGCATTTCAGGTCAGACAGCACCCATGTCATATCCGCAACAGGAAGTTCAAGCGTAGATTTTGAATCGGACATCATAATATGGAGAGGTTCATTCTCATCTGTTGCTGATACCTCGCAGGAGGCATATTCAAAGATAAAGAAAGACGCTGAGCAGGTTAAGCAGTATCTTTTAAACAATAGGATCTCAGAAGAAGAAATAGTCTTTAATTCTGTTGACATCGGAAGAACCTATAAGCAGCTGTACGATACAAACGGAAATTATGTCGGTTCTGAAGAAGATGGATATCAGCTCACACAGGGCGTGATCATCACTTCATCCAACCTTGATAATGTGGAAAAGATCTCGCGAGACATTTCAAGTCTTCTTGATCAGGGGGTGGAGCTCACTTCAGACTCACCTGAATACTATTATTCAGGGCTGGAAACGCTTAAGCTGGATCTGATAAACAAGGCCGCAGAGAACGCAAAAGAACGAATCGACATCATGGCCAAGAACACCGGCGCATCCTTAGGAAAGCTCAAGAATTCAAACCTCGGTGTATTCCAGATAACTGCAAAAAATTCCGGCACAAGCAGCTATTCATATGACGGAGCCTTTGATACAAGTTCCAGATACAAGACCGCCACAATCACCGTGAAGCTGGAGTACGATATTAAATAATGAACCCCTAACCCCGTCCCCCAAGGCTCAATTGGGGACGGGGTTCATTTTGCTCTTTAGCGTAAGATCTCCTCCAGATATTCTTCCAG
>JAEEGF010384283.1_pt1 | contig 14755 bp, 10 predicted proteins | sample 9134171 | NCBI WGS metagenome assembly JAEEGF01 (sample SAMN16246542, study PRJNA631951) | gut metagenome | biome: gut microbiome; feature: rumen; material: AP-attached | host: Bos | place: Iran: Karaj | collected 2018-10 | reverse complement strand
AGACGGGAAGTCCTGTCTTTGAGGCGAAAGTGGTCATTGAAGGCATTGAAGGCTGCAGCGGTACGGGCTATTCAAAGAAGGAAAGCCAGCAAATAGCAGCTAAGGAAACGCTACAGCGCCTACGTCGAGAGCCGCAGTTTATAGATGCAGTTTTCGCTGCCAAGGCCGACCGTACGAAGATGGAGGAGGAGCCTGTCCAGACGGTTCCTGACATCGAACAGCAGGAGAACTTCATAATTGAAGGAAAGGGAATGGAAGCAGCTCCCCAATCGTCACCCAAGCGAGACACAATAGTCCAACGGGAAGCTGTTGAAACATCTTCCAAAGCTTTGGACGAGGCTGCCGATGAATTCTCCCTTGACGATATTACTGCTACCCCTCAAGAAAAGTCCCGCGAAGACATCATTGCCGAGGCAGAGGCTGCCGCCTTTGAAGAAATGCAGCAGGAAAGGTAAATCGATAATCCGTAATTTGTTAATAACCATCGTGTTTTCCATTGCCAGCCTGCTGTTATCGGGGTTTCTCACCTTTGTGGAACTGAACTGTGAGAACCTTTTTGACTGCCAGCACGACTCGTTGAAGAACGACACCGAGTTCCTGCCTACAGCAGGGCGGCAATGGACCCCGCGCCGTTACTGGCGCAAATTGGACAATATCGGGCGTACCATTATTTCCAGTACGCCCGATACTGTCTCTTTTCAACTGCCTGATCTTGTGGCATTGGTTGAGGTCGAGAACGACTCTGTGCTGCATGACCTGACGCGTCGTTCGCTGCTTCGTCATGCGGGTTATGAATATGTCATGACCTGCTCGCCCGACGAACGAGGCCTCGACGTGGCATTGCTTTATCAGCCCTTCTCCTTCCAGATGCTGCAGCATCGTGCCCTCCGTATAGAACCCCTTGCCGGCATGCGTCCTACCCGTGACATCCTCTATGTCAGCGGACGTGTTATGTCGGGCGACACGTTGCATGTCTTCGTTGTCCATGCTCCCAGCCGCTATGGTGGTGAGCGTGAGACGCGGCCTTACCGTCGCCATGTTGTCGAACGACTGATGCAGTCGATCGATTCTCTCCGGACGTTGTCGCCCGAAGCCCGTATTTTGGTGGCTGGTGACTTCAACGACTATGCCGGTGATGCCTCGTTGCAGTATCTTGAGGAGTGTGCATTGCAACATGTCTCCCGTAGCGCTAGCGGTCATCACGGAGCCCGTGCAACCTATCGCTTTCAGGGCTTGTGGGCCAGTCTTGACCATATCTTTGTCAGTCGTTCGCTCTCAGCCGACATCGATACCTGTTACGTCAACGACCTTCCTTTCCTGTTGGAGGAAGACCCGAAATACGGCGGCATGAAGCCCCGCCGAACCTATAATGGTTTCCGCTACCAGCGCGGTTTCAGCGACCACCTGCCCCTTGTTGCCCGCTTCCGGTTGTAAGCCGTAGTAAGCGGTAACCCGTAAGTAGTAATCGGAAATTCTTCGGTTTTTTTTTGTATGTTTTTGGGAAAAGCGTTATATTTGCAGAACAAACCTAAAAGTATAGCGTATGTTTAAGAAATTGTTTTGTGGCGTAGTGGCACTTTTCCTTTGTCAGACACTCTTTGCCGGAAAGGTAACGGAACAGGAAGCTCTGCAGAAGGCACAGCAGTTCCTACGTGGTAAGTCTTTCCAACAGAAGAACTTACGGCGTGCTCCACAGCATGGTAACACAGATAACCCCTTTTATATATTTAATGCCGACAATCATGGCGGTTTTGTCATTGTCAGTGCCGATGACCGCACGGAGGCAATCCTGGCGTATGCCGAGCAAGGCTGCTTTGAAACGGCTGCGCTGCCTGAGAACATCAGGGAATGGCTGGCGGGTTATACTGAGCAAATCAAGGCATTAGGAACCTCAGAGGAAAAAAGTGTTCCCCGTCGTGCAGACAAGGTGGCTGTTGCCCCTTTGCTGACGTGCCAGTGGAATCAAGGTTCCCCCTATAACTATTGGTGCCCTATGGATGGCGACTACAGGAGTGTGACCGGCTGTGTGGCAACGGCTATGGCTCAGGTCATGTACTACCACAAATGGCCGCAGGAGGCTGTTTCGGCTCTTCAGGGATATACTACCTATTCCAATCAGATTGTGTTGGACGATCTGCCTTCCACCACTTTCAGCTGGGCTGAGATGAAGGATCAGTACGACTACAACGAGACGGGCGTTGCTGCTGAAGCAGTTGCTGAGCTGATGCGCTATTGTGGTCAGGCAGTACAAATGGATTATACTTCCAGTGGTTCAGGTGCCAATGTCAGTGCTGCAACGATGATTAATTTTTTCGGTTACAGCAAGACGGCAAAGGATGTGAGCCATAGGAGCTACGGCAATATGGACTGGGAAAACCTGATATATAACGAGGTGTATAATCACCGCCCGGTCTTATATGCTGGTTTTAACAACTCGGGTGGTCACCAGTTTGTGATTGACGGCTATGACGGAAAAGGTCTTTTCCATGTCAACTGGGGGTGGGGCGGTTCTTGCGACGGCTATTTTGTGCTGTCGGTGCTCAATCCTGACGGACGCGGCATCGGTGGCGGTTCTTCGTCCGACGGTTATTCCATGGGTCAGGATGCCGTCATAGGTTTACAACCTGATCATGGCGAAGAGGCCGTTCTCCCCACTATCAATTGTTATATCAACTTATATGGCAAAAGGAACTTTACCCGTACATCGTCTGATAAGGATTTTGAAATACCTGTTTCAGCCTGGCTTTACCTTTGGAATGATGGAGAGCAGTCGTTAGACCATGCGTGGGTTCTTTATCATAAGGAAGAGCCCATACAGATACTGGATGTCATCAGCAATAAGGTTATTGGCAACGATAATGACAATTCTGTATCTGCTGACTTAAGTTTTGGTGCATCACTGTCTGACGGCACCTACGAAATCAGGTCAAGAGTGAGGAAAGCCGGTACCGAGGAATGGGAGAACTGCAACCTATGGTCTCCAGCGCTTGTTGTGGTCATTAGTGGCAATACGGCAAAACTCATGATGTCCGATGAACTCACAGGCCAGCTCCAGTTCAACAGTATCACCATGGAAGGTGTCAGGAAAATGGGTCGTGAAATGACATTGCTCCTGAACTTGACCAATAACGGTTTCGACCATGAGGTACCTCTATACCTGATCATGGAGGGTGAGGACAAACCGATAGCCGAGGCTTCCGCCTATCTGGATAATGGGCAGACAGGCGACCTGCAACTCTCCTTTATACCTAAGCAGCAAGGTAACATCACCGTCAAGCTCTCGACCGACTATGACGGGAATAACGTCGTATGGAGCGAAAGTCTTGAGATAGAGGAGTCTTTACCCCATAAACTTACAGGCAACGTGGCTATCGCCGGTGAACGTAACCTAACGATAGAGGGTACTACGATTGATGCGACATTCACCATTAAGAACGAGGGAGAAAACGCTTATGATGATGAAGTTATTATTTCGTTGACACCCATAGACGATGATTGGCGAAGCATGGGCGAGGAAATCGCTGATGTCAGGAAGTTGCAGCTTGCCGTGGGAGAAGAAACAACGCTGAATGCAGTATTCCCTAACCTGGTGGAGGGTCAGCGCTATGAGTTGTCTCTCAGATACTATAGCTATGAAGCAGAGTATAACTACGTCTATCAGAACTGGGGCGCTTATACCGAATGTACAGTGGGTACGGTGCTTGTGCCATACGATATGGAAATCAATATGATAGTGAAGAATGCCGATGTCAATAACAACATAGAGGGTACAACCATCAAGGCCGACATTGTCGTGGCGAATAAGGGTGACCATGACTATGATGACACCATCGAGCTGTGTTTATATTATGAAGGAAACGATGGCTATATTTACTGGGAAAAGACGCTGCAATTGGACGTACAGGTACCTGTTGGTCAGACGAAAACCATAGAAGACTATGAAATCACCGATTTGACCATCGGTAGGAGCTATTGTTATCAATCTTCCTATAAATCAGAAAATGTGTCACAGTATAATTGGGGGTGGGATTATTATACCCTGATAGAGCCCACTGCCATCTGTGATGTGGAGACAGGTGCCAATGAAGTCATAGGAATCTACACGCTCGACGGTCAGCGTATGGATACGTTACGCAAGGGAGTGAACATTGTGAAGATGGCCGACGGCCGTACCAGAAAGGTTGTCGTGAAATGATTTACGGCTTAATAAAACGCCTATTATACAAAAAAAACGTAAAATATTGGTGGTTATAAAAGTTTATGCTTACCTTTGCCGTTTGAAAAAGGCCAAGGTAGGCATAAATAGCTTATAGAAGCAATGAGTTTAACCCAGATAGTACGACATGCGTTCACGCACCGTATGAAAGAATTGGAGCGGCACGTGAACGAAGCAGAACAGCTTCAGCGTCAGGTGCTGACACACCTTTTACAGGAAGCAAAAGATACGGAATATGGCCGGAATCACCTTTTCGGCCAGACACATGGCTATGATGGTTTTGTCAATAACGTCCCCGTCAATACGTATGAGGAGTTGAAGAGTGACATTGACCGCATGCGTCACGGTGAGCTCGACGTGCTGTGGCCCGGTCGTGTGAAGTGGTATGCCAAGTCGTCTGGGACCACCAACGACAAGTCGAAGTTCATTCCTGTCAGCGACGAAGGTCTTCAGAAGATTCACTATGCCGGCGGTTTCGACTCGGTAGCCCTTTATCTGCGCAACAATCCCCAGTCGCGGCTGTTCGACGGTCGGGCATTGATACTGGGAGGCAGTCATGCGCCGAACTATAACCTGCCGGGTTCGCTGGTGGGCGACCTGTCGGCCATATTGATTGAGAACATCAATCCGTTGGCCAACCTGGTACGTGTGCCGAAAAAAAAGACGGCACTGCTCAGCGACTTCGAGACGAAGCGTGACCGCATAGCCCATGAGGCACTTCACAAGAATGTGACTAGCCTGTCGGGCGTCCCATCATGGATGCTGTCGGTACTGAACCGAGTGATGGAAATCTCGGGTAAGACGCATCTGGAGGAGGTATGGCCTAACCTGGAAGTCTTCTTCCACGGCGGTGTGGCCTTCACGCCCTACCGTAAGCAGTATGAGCAGCTCATCACGTCGCCCCGTATGCACTACATGGAGACGTACAATGCCAGCGAGGGTTTCTTTGGCATACAGGACGACCCTGCCGACAAGTCAATGCTGCTGATGCTTGACTACGGCGTGTTCTATGAGTTCATGGAAACCTCCCCCAGCCCCTCCCAAGGAGGGGAGCCTGGTTCCTCCCCCTCGGGGAGGTTAGGAGAGGTTATACCTCTTTGGGCTGTGGAAAAAGACAAGAACTACGCCATGCTGATTTCCACTTCTTGTGGACTATGGCGCTACATGATAGGCGACACTGTCCGCTTTACCAGCACCAACCCCTATAAGTTTGTCATTACCGGTCGTACCAAGAGCTTCATCAATGCCTTTGGCGAGGAACTCATTGTCGATAATGCCGAGCAGGGACTGGCCTACGCCTGTCAACAGACAGGTGCTGAAGTGTTGGAATACACGGCAGCGCCGGTCTTCATGGATGCCAACGCCAAGTGTCGCCACCAATGGCTCATTGAGTTCTCGAAGGCCCCGTCCGACCTGCAGCAGTTTGCCGTGTTGCTTGACAGGAAGCTTCAGGAGCTGAACAGCGACTACGAAGCCAAGCGCTACAAGGACATCACCCTGCAGCCGTTGGAACTGGTACAAGCCCGTCCGGGACTCTTTACCGACTGGATGCGTCAGCGCGGCAAGCTGGGCGGTCAGAACAAGGTGCCCCGACTCAGCAATTCGCGGGAGCACATAGAACAACTGCTAAAACTCAATGTAATACAATAGAAATGTAATGATGAACAACATGAGGCAACAGCATCTTTTCATTTTTTCATTTTTCATTTTTCTAATTGCAACCGCGGTTGCAAGCTGTGCCCGAATGGGGTCACCCGATGGCGGGTGGTATGACGACAAGCCACCATATGTTATCGGAGCAGTCCCTGCCGACCGTTCCATCAATGTCACTGACAATAAGGTGACCATCCTGTTCAATGAGTATGTCAAGATAGAAGATGCCACGAATAAGGTTGTCGTGTCACCCCCGCAGTTGGAGGTTCCTGAAATCAAGGCCTCGGGAAAGAAAATCGTCGTAGAACTGAAAGACACCCTGAAGCCCGACGTCACCTATACCATAGACTTCTCGGATGCCATCTCTGACAATAACGAGGGTAACCCGATGGGTAACTACACCTACAGCTTCTCCACCGGCGAGCGCATTGATACCTTCGAGGTATCGGGAACCGTGCTGAATGCCGAGGACCTGGAACCCGTCAAGGGCATGCTCGTCGGACTGTACGACGACCTGAGTGACTCCGTATTCAAGACAAAGCCCCTGCAGCGTGTGTCGCGTACCGACAGTCGCGGTCATTTCGTCATCAAGGGCGTCGCTCCCGGCACCTATCGCTGCTATGCCCTGCAAGACGCCGACGGCAACTATATGTTCAACCAGATGAGCGAGGCCATTGCCTACTCCCACCAGACCTTTGTGCCGTCCTGTAAGCCCGACATCCGTCAGGACACCATCTGGCGCGACACCCTCCATATTGACAGCATCATCCGTACACCCTACATCCACTATTTTCCTGACGACGTGGTGCTCCTGTCCTTCACCCATGTGCAGACCAATCGCTATCTTATCAAAACCGAGCGCCAGGAGCCTAACCAGTTCCGTATGTACTTCAGCTACGGCAATCCGGAACTGCCGCGCATCAGGGGACTGAACTTCGACAGCGACAGCGCTTTCCTCGTGGAGCACTCCGCCAAGCGTGATACCATCACCTACTGGCTGCGTGACACCACACTCATCAATCAGGACACGCTACGCATGGAGCTGCAATACCTGATAACCGACAGCGCCGGTGCACTTGTCAATTATACGGACACCATCGAGTCACTGCCCAAGGTGACGTACGAGAAGCGGCTGAAGGAGCGTCAGAAGGAGATAGAAAAATGGATGAAGGAGCAGGAGAAGAAGCGTAAGCGCAACAACCCCTACGACAGCATCTACCCTGTCAAGCCGTTGGAGCCCAAGTGGGTGAACGCCTCGACCATCGACCCCGACAAGAATGTCATGGTCACCTTCCCCACGCCCCTGGAACGCCTGGACACCTCAATGATTCACCTGTATGTCAAGGTCGATTCCCTGTGGTACCGCGCACCCTTCGAATTCGGGCCCAAGGACTCCATACCGCGAACCTACGAGCTGCGTGCCGAGTGGCGCGAGGGACAGGAGTACAGCCTTGAGGTGGATTCTGCTGCCTTCTGCGACATCTACGGACTCACGTCGGCAGCCATCAAGCAGGGCATCAAGGTCAAGAGCAACGACGAGTATTCGTCACTCTTCGTGAAGGTCAGTGGCGTCAGCGATTCCAAACTCATCGTGCAACTGTTGTCCAGCACGGGCGGTGTAGTCAAGCAGGCACATCCACACGGCGGTACTGCCGAGTTCTACTATGTCAATCCCGGCAAGTACTACCTCAGTGCCTTTGTCGATGCGAACGACAATGGCATCTGGGACACGGGCGACTACGATGCCGACCGTCAGCCGGAGGCCGTCTATTACAGCCCTCATGAGATAGAGTGTAAAGCCAAATGGGATGTCACCGAGCAGTGGAACCTGAAGGAGCGGCCGCTTAACGAACAGAAACCAGGCCGTTTGGTCAAGCAGAAGGCCGACAAGGAGAAGAAGCTCCGTAACCGCAATGCTGAACGTGCCAAGCAGTTGGGCATCCCCATCCCCGATAAGTACAAGTGGTAGTTATCGGTTATCAGTTAATAAAATGAAAACTATTAAACTATTAGGGAGTTTTCGCATCATATTGATGTGAAACCTTTAAAATAGAAAAGATATGAAGAAGAAAATATTATCAGTTATCAGTTATCAGTTATCAGTTATCGGTTGTCTGTTAGCATTGTTGTTAACATTCCCTGTAAACGCTCAGGCCCAGTGTGGCATTGAGAACAAAGCTTTCAAGTCGGGCGAGTTCCTCTCTTACGACCTTTACTTCAACTGGCAGTTCGTGTGGGTCAAGGTAGGCACCGCTTCCATGTCCACCGTCCAGTCGCGCTACAAAGGTCAGGACGCCTTGCGTGCCAGTCTTATCACCCGTGGCAACAGCAAGCTCGACAACATGTTCGTCATGCGCGACACCCTGGTGTCCTACAGCACCCTCGACCTCTCGCCCCTCTACTACCGTAAGGGCGCCAAGGAGGGCGACCGCTACTATGTTGACGAGATATGGTATAGTTACCCTAACGGCCAGTGCCACCTCAAGCAGCACGAGATAACCAGCAAGGGGCAGAGCCTCTGGCACCAGATGGACCCTGGCAAGTGTGTCTATGACATGATGAGCATCTACCTCCGTGCCCGCAATTTCGACAGCTCCATCCTGAAGAAAGGACAGAAAATCACCCTGCCCATTGCCGACGCCAAGCACTTGCAGAACACGTGGCTCGTCTATCAGGGCAAGGAAACCATCGAGATGAAGAACGGCAACAGCCAGTACCGCTGTCTTGTCCTCTCGTTCATGGAGCGTGAGGACGGCGAGGAGAAGGAAATCATCCGTTTCTTCGTCACCGACGACCAGAACCACGTTCCCGTGCGTCTGGACATGTTCCTCCGTTTCGGCTCTGCCAAGGCTTATCTCACGGGCATGAAAGGTGTCCGTTCACCGCTTACCAGTAAAGTGAAGTAAGCAGTATGATGATAGAAAAAAGGCGGCTACCCTTGTGTGGGCAGCCGCCTTTTTTTGAAGAGGATTAGGGCTCGGGAGGCGTAGGATCAGTATCGTCAACCTCGTAGATGGGCACGTAGGTGTGCTTGTAAACCTTCTTTCCACCTACCTCGGTGGTGGTGATGGTCTCGAGCATGTTGAGCTTGAGGACACAGCGCTTTTTGAACTCCTTGCTGGTGATGTTGTCAAGATCAGTAGAGTCAGGGAGGAAGCGGACATGGATGCCTTCAACGATGTTGTCGGCTCCGAGGTTCTTCGCTTCGGTAACGTTTGCAACACCACCGGGACGGCTCTTCAGGGTAGGATAGAACGTACCGATACCGTTGAGCTGAACAGCAACACCCATGGCGAGGTTTTCAAAGATCTTCTTTGAGAAGATGGTCGTCACTCCCTCAATGACGGCGCGACCATAGATGGTGTCGCTGCTGGCAATTTGGTTACACAGACCGCGCTGGTTAATGGTTCCCATACGGTCCAGATACCGAAGGCGTTGGGAAAATTCTCACAGCAGTAACTATGAAATGTTGCCCGCTGACCGTTATAGAAGTCAGTGTTGGCATAGAGCTGGTTGATGTGTATATAGAAATAGAGGCATACCAGCAGATGGAAGTCCGAAAAAGGCTTCTTGTAGCCGTCCGTATCGTCTAAGCGTTCCACGAATGCCGTATGCTTGCTGTTCAGCAACCGGCTGCTTGCCATTTCCAGTGCCTCGATGATCTGTTCGTCGTGTCGTGGTGCCTCCAAGAAGGTGTGGCTGTCGGTCGGCCCATTGCCGCCACCTCCGTCATTGTTCTTTTGCTCGTCGTCGTCCACACTGGCGACGTTACCTGTCTGCAGATACTTGGCCAACTGACTGAGTGGAATGCGAATCGTCACCAGAATGTAGGGCTCGTCAGCTGTTCCTTTCGGGGGGTCGAAGACAAAAGCCTTGAAATCCTTGGAGCCAGGATGTCCGTAATATAGAAACAGCTTTTTCCCCTGCTTCTTTTTTCTCAGATTTGTTCCAGCGCCTGGACCGAGGAGTCCCTGCTGGTTTAGCTTCCTCAGTCTTCGTAGTTGCGTCCCCTTGGTCTGCACCCTGATTTCTCCCGTTCTGCTGATGGCATGGGCAATGTTCAGTGCTTTCTGAACGCTGCTCGGGTCGCGTGCCGGAGCCAAATAGACAATACGCTGGTCCTTCTGGAGTGTGGCGCGTGCCTTCTCCAGTGTCATGATGGCAATGGTCGGAACGTCCATCATGCCCTGCACCTTATCGTACCTTGGACTGACGGAGAGCCTACCCGCCTTCCGTCGCTGCATGGTCCTTGTCTGTGCTTTCTTCAACCCCATACACCTATATTATATAATATGCGTGGGGCAAAGGTAATTAAAAAAAAGAATTATTTTCCATTTATTGCTGTTATTTTTCCGAAAAGTTTTGGAATTTCGCATAAACTATGTATCTTTGCGGCATCAACGGTTAAAGCAAATTGAACGATGCCACGCAAGAAGAACGGAATGGAAGTTGAGCTGCAGCCGCGCCCGACAAAGGGTGAGGACGGACGCCCGTTGCTCTATGCTCGTTCGGCATCGGACACAAAGTACGACATCCGTGCGCTCGACGAGTTCTGCCACAAGAACCGGGGTATGCACAGCGGCGAAATGGTGCGTAGCTTGGAGACTTTCTCCGAGGTGGCAGCCTATTTCATGCGCGACGGTGCACGTGTCCAGACACCGTTTGGCTCCTTTGCCGTAAAAGTCAGGCTCGACGGTGACTATACTGACCCCAAGCAGGTAAAACCCAAGAGCATTCACTTTGCCGGCATTGAGTTTGTTCCCTCCAAGGAGTTTCTCAATCAGGTGTCCAGCCATTTGGAACTGGGATTCCGAAGGGTGGGAGAGCCCTCATCGACCGAGTTACTCCGCGATTCCGAGGCGATGGAGGAGGTGCTCCAAAAGGCACTGAAAAACGGCTATACCACCGTCCGCTATTTCTGCGGTCACAGTGGACTGAAATATGATACGGCCCGTAATTTTCTAAATAGTCTTTGCGAAGGCGAAAACCCGCGTCTGCGCAAAAGAAAAGAGGGGCCTACAATACATTATATGCCCATCAAAAAAGACAAAAAGTGATATGTAGAGTTTTGACCGGGCGTTCAAACTGATTTGAGCGGGCGTTCAAAGTGATTGGAGCGCCCGCTCAAAGTGTTTTGAGCGGGCGCTCAAACCCCAAGGAAACGGCACCTTCTCCCCTTGAAGGTGCCGTTTTCGTCCCTTCAACTCGGCACTTTCGTCCCTACCATTGCGGCAGTGGCTTTACTTGACAATCTTTTTACCTTTATAAATATAGATGCCTTTCTGCGTCGGCTCGCCTTGCAGCTTCTGGCCGTTGAGCGTGTACCAGCAGCCGTCTTCCGGCTGTTCATTCATCACGGTTTCGATTCCCGTGCTTCCGCTGACGGTCAGCGTGTAGGACACGTTGTCGGCAGGGAAGTAGTGGGGTCTGCCTCCGTAGCTTGCAGTAATCTTTGTCGTGCCTGCGCCTATGAGTTTGACATCACCTGTCGAGGAATTTACCGTTGCCACTTTGGGGTTGCTGCTTGAATAGGTGATGCCGCTGATCCAATGGCTGTTCGGGTTGTTCAGTGTCGGAGCAGTGAATGGCTCGCCGACCGTGGCCGTGGCTGTCGTGGCAGAGAACGAGAGCCCTGTCGAAGAAGCCAAACCGGGATAATCCTCTCCCATGTAAGCGTAGTCATACACTTTATAATATTTTTCTGTGCCAATGTTCACCTGTTCCGTCGTGATGACGTTCTGCTCGTTGGGATCCGCAGAATTGATAACGACTAAGTTTGCACCTGATAACACGTAATATTTAAACAAAGCCCCTAAGAATTTCGCCATACCGTTTCCAAGAAGTCGATTGCTGTAAATATAAATTTCTTTTAGGTTAAGAGGACTTTCACGCGAGATTGATGTCAGCATATTGTTATTGCAATAGAGTTTTTCCAGATCTTGGATCTTCGAGACATCAAGTTGGGTCAGTTTGTTGTAACTACAATCCAATGTCACTATATATTTTTGATTTGTGACATCAAGACTGGTCAGTTGGTTATTACTAATCTGTAACGTCTTCAATAATAAATTATTCGAGACATCTATTTTTGTCAGTTGATTACCGCAACAACTCAAATTCTTCAACAGTTTGTTTTTCGACACGTCGAGCGTGGTCAGCTGGTTGTTGTCGCAATTCAAGGTTTGCAAATTGGTGAAAAGTTCTATTCCCTGAAGGCTTGCGATGCCTTTGTCTGTGACGGAGATTTCGCCTTTTTTCACTGCTTCGTATGAAAAGATGTAGTCCCTATTGAAAATCTCCCTCAGGGCCTGGCGGAAGTTGGCATCGGGGATGTTGTCGTTGGGCTTGTTCAACCAGATTACTTCGGCATTGATGACGATTTCATTCACGTAGTGTGTGCCGCTGCTGTTCGTGATGGATTTCTCCGTGCTGTTATAACTTACATTTGTGGGCGAATCAATGTGCTGATAACCTTTGAATGTCATTGCCTTCACGTTCTCCACCCTGGCTGCTTGCACATTAAGGAACGGTGCTGTGAGCGTAGTGCTGCCGGTATTGTCGAAGACGACCTTGCCAAGGTCACGCAGGCTATTGCCGTAGGCATTGATCACTAAATCGGAGGAGTGATTGATGGTCAGCGTCTCTGTGGCGTTTTTACCTTCAATGCCTTTAGGGCTACCATCATTATTAACAGCCAAGATTTTAAGATTTCCTGCACCTGTGATGGTCAGGTCTGCGCCCCACAGATAGATGGCCCGATAACTGGTTCCACGATACCTGATTTCTGTCTGGGATCCTGTTGCGCACGAGATGGTCGTGTTTTTCTGGCACTGGATGACACTTGCATCCTTGCAGACGAGTTCGTTTGTGCCTTTGAAGACGATTTTCAAACCGTCGCAGCCATAGTTGTCGATGCCGTTGTTGTTGTCACCGGTTCGTGACATTTTAACATCTGTCAGCGTCAGCGTCTTGGTAGAGTGGTTGTAGGTCACGGTACCTTTTGAGATGACACTGCTTTTTTCCACGATTTGCGTGTAGTTGTCGCTGTTCACTTTTACTCCGCCCACATAGAAGCCGTAGTCGGTGGCTGCCTGAGCCGTCGTTGCCATCACAAAGAGGGCGAGCATGGAGTACAATACTTTCTTCATAATTTTGTTGATTTTAATGATTAATATTGAATTTGATTTTGTTGTTTGATTTCGTTTCCGATTTCGAGTGCAAAGTTACGAACGAAATGGCAAAAGGCAGTTGTTCAAATCTTCCAAAATGTGCAGGGATAATTGTTCAAATCTTCCAAAATGCGGTGAAATGGGCTTTTTGCGCATTTTTCCTGTATAATGACAGCCAAAAAAAGCGACTACCCTTGTGTGGGCAGTCGCCTTTTTGATGAGAGAGGATGAGGCCTCCTTGCTATTCTATTTTTCCATGGATGATACGCCAGCGTGCCTTGCCATTGACCATTCCTTCGAAAAGTACTTTGGAGTTTGGCTTGATGGTAGCCGTCTTGCCCTCGGTACCCCAGCGGATAACCGCAAAGGAATACTCGTCGGTCACGATGCCGTCGCCGGCATAGATGGGACGGTTGACCATCGCCTTCTTGAATTTCTTCGTGGCCAGTTTGCTGCATCCGACGACCACATTGCCGTTGCCTCCTATCTTTTCGAAAGTAATGGCACCGGCAGGTTTCTTGCAGGTGGGACATACCCCGTCTTCGGCCACGTCGTTCCAGTTGAATTTCTTGGGTGGCTGAGTGGTCGAGGTACTGGTTGTTGTCTGGCTTTCTACCACATTGATGATGACACTACAATAGGGCATGAGATTGTGGTTCATGTTGATGTCAACCCGTTTGGCATTTCTTGGTATGCTGTAGCTCAGCGAGGCGGATGTCTTCTGCTTGAGTTCTTCCTTGTGCAGAGACCTACCCGAATCGTCCGTCGCGCTACACGACATGTTGAGCTTTCCACCGTCTCCAGATACCGTCTTGGCAGAAACACGGATGGTGGCTCCTGGCTGTGCCGACATGAAAATCCTGTCGATGCTTGATGCACCGGATACAAGACTGGCCCCGGTAATGGTGTAGGACACCTTGACGCCCTGGTTGTTCTGAAAGCTGTTGCTGAAGGTCTCGCCGCTGGTGGGTGACGTAGCCGTCGTCCCGTTGCCTACTTTCCACTCCATTTCGGCCTTGAACTTGGTGCGGACGGCGTTATAGGTCAGGTAAGCATAGATCTTCTTGGCATTCGCTGGTACTTTGAGCGACACGCTGGCCGAGCCTACTGCCTCTTTCTTGTTGACAGGCTGTTTCTTGCCGTCGGTAGTCTCAATGAAGTATTCCACGCACACCTTCTTGCTGTTATTGGGACCCGCCACTCGTTGACATCCGAGCGTCAGCGTCGCGCCAGTCTTGACCTCACCCTTGATGAGTACGGTCATGTCGTCGCGCAGCGTACCGGAAATCGTGGCTTTCGACTTACTGGTCACTACGCCTCCGGAGAATGTGTATTTCATCTTCGAGCCGAAGCGTTCCATGGTTCCTGTCTCGGCAAATGTCGTCGCTGATGCTGCGAAGAGCAGCATCAGGACGAGTAGGTAATGAAATCGTCTTAGCATAGTAATTTGTTCAATCCGTGTCATTCGTTGTCAAAAAACTACTCCGTCAGTTCCTTGAACATCTTTTTCGAAATCTTAATCCAGAAGCATCCGGCGGTGGCAGTCGAGAGTTGGCTCAGGTCGCCGTGTAGGCCTACTTTCTTGTGGGCTAACTGAATCTCAGCCCTCGTAGGCAGCGAGAAGTACGGGCGGCCTGCTTCCTGATTCAGAGCTAGCACAAATGATTGCTGATCGGCTAGTGTCACTTTGGCTGCTTTCGAGACGCTGGTATGGGCG
>JAEEGF012208652.1_pt1 | contig 14757 bp, 15 predicted proteins | sample 9134171 | NCBI WGS metagenome assembly JAEEGF01 (sample SAMN16246542, study PRJNA631951) | gut metagenome | biome: gut microbiome; feature: rumen; material: AP-attached | host: Bos | place: Iran: Karaj | collected 2018-10 | reverse complement strand
GCAGAAGTCGGTTTGAAGAACAAGATATAGACCGCGGTCAGCGGAATGACGAAAAGCATGATGATCTTGAAGATCCTGTCCGGGACCAGAAGCGCCAGCCTGGCGCCGCTGGAAGAACCGAGCACGGCGCAGAGCATGTAGATCCAGACCTTTTTCCAGGGGATCTGGCCGGCTTTGGAGAGACGGGCGGTGGATACCACGATGCCCATGCCGGCGGCCATCTTATTGGTGCCGATGGCGTTGTGCGCCGGCAGACCGGCAAGCAGAAAAGCCGGCACGGAGATCAGGCCGCCTCCGCCGGCGATCGAATCCACGAAGCCCGCCAGAAAGAGCAGCGGGCATACGATCAGATAGACCGAAAAGGGCATCTGCCGCCTCCTTTCCCGCCGCGTCAGAGCTTCCTGATCCAGCTGCCGTCCGGCTGTACTTTAAAGCCCATCTTTTCCAGATGGCCCTTATGGTTCTCCGCGGGGCCGGTGAAGATGAGCGTCCGGATGCCTCTGCCCGGGAAAGCTTCCAGCAGGAAGCGGCCGAGCGAATGATCCCGGTACGGCGGCAGCGAGTAATCCAGCAGCAGGTGCAGGGTATCACCCGCGCGCTTTCCGAGCACGATGCCGGCCGGCGCGTCGTCGCAGAGGATCAGATACGCGACATCCACTGCTTCGGGGTCCACGGAAAGGCCCGGGAAGCAGGCGAGGATATCTTCGGTATATTTCATCAGCAGGTGGCGCAGGACGGCGTCGCTTTTCTGCGTTTCCACGAGCGTATAATGCTTTTCGCTGGTCTGCCGCGCCTTGAGAAGAAAGTGCAGATTGATCAGCACCAGCGCGAAATTCATGAGCGCGAGCGGATAGGAGCCGATGATGAGGGCGTAGGTGCAGGAGATGATGCTGCCGGCCATGTTGACGATGCGCAGCTTCACGACCGAGGTCATCAGGAAGGAGATGAGGACCAGGGCCGAGCCGATATAGCCCAGTATCTCGGTCCAGTCAAGGGTGATGTTAAAGGCAGCTGCGAGCAGTCTCATAGTCGTTTTCCTATCCTTTTTTTGTCTTTATGCTATAGAGGCGGATGCCCGCATCCGCCCGCTTTTTTAGAAGAAGGCCCATTTGGAAAGAAGCAGTCCCGGGATCACGACGATCAGAAAGAAAGCCCAGCTGATAAGGGTGAAGGTCCTGATGAATTTTCCGCCGTTTCCGGGATACTCGCGCACGTACAGCCGGTAGTTGATGACGGAAGCCAGCGAACCGATCAGCGAGCAGAGCCCGGCGGTATCCGCCCCGTAGATCAGGCCGGCAAAATTCTCCGAGAACGGGTAGAGCACGATGGTAGCCGGTACGTTGGAGATGAGCTGCGACAGGCCGATCGTCCACCAGTATTCGTTCCCGGCGACTGCTTTCTTCAGGAAGCCCGCGATCCCGGGATGAGCCGCAATGGAGGACGAGAAAAGGAAAAAGCAGAAGAAGGTCGCGATCAGGACGAAATCTACCTTTTTCAGCAGCGCGGTATCCGCAAGCAGGATCAGGCTCAGCAATCCGATGAGCAGTACCCACCAGTAGCTGCTGCGGGTGATGATGATGCAAAGCACACAGATAAAGAGGATCACGTACATCACGCGCCTGCCGCGGTTCTCCTCTTTCCACTCGCCGGCGATCTCTTCTTTGGCTACGCCCGCCTTCAGCTTCGGCTCTTTCCGGTACAGGATCAGCACGAAGATCACCAGAAGGACCGCGCTCATGGCGGCAAGCAGCAGCATGTGCAGCATAAAATGCCCCACGGAAACGCCGGAACGTCCGAATAGATAGAGGTTCTGCGGGCTGCCGAAAGGCATGAGCAGGGATCCGCGGATGGCGGCGATGTTCTCCATTGTGATGACGGGCAGGATGTACCGCTCCTTCCCGCCTTTGAAGAGCAGGATGGTGAGCGGGACGAAAATGATCAGGGAGACGTCGTTGGTGACGAACATGGAACTGAAGAAGACGCCGAAGATCAAAAAGAGCGAGAGGCCGGTCATGCCTTTGAAGAGGCTGCTTAATAGCACGACGGGCCGCAGGATGTTCTCCTGCTTGAAGCCTTCGAGGACGCAGAGCATCATGAACAGGATGCCCAAAGTCCGCCAGTCGAGGGCGGCGAGGCGCTCTAAGCTGGGCGGGGCGATAAAGCAGGAGATGACGGCAGCGGCGAGCGCGGCCGTGAGCATCAGTTCTTTTTTGAAAAAGGCGAGGATCTTCTTCATGCTTTCAGGACAGCCAGCATTTGTTCGGGATTATCGGCGGCCTTGACGTTTCCGAAGACTTTCTCGATGATCCCGTTTTCATTGATCAGATAGGTACTGCGGACGACGCCCATCGTGACCTTACCGTAATTTTTCTTTTCCTGCCAGACACCGTAGTCCTGAATGACTTCTTTTTCGGGGTCGGAGAGCAGCAGGAAGGGCAGCTGATATTTTTCCGCGAACTTCTTGTGCGAAGCGGCGGAGTCTTTGCTCACGCCGAGCACGACGGCGCCTTCTTCTTCAAACTGCGGATAGAGCACACCGAAATTGCAGGCCTGCTTTGTACAGCCGGGCGTCATGTCTTTGGGATAGAAGTAGAGGATGACCTTGCGGCCGCGGAAGTCCGAAAGGCGGCGGTCCTGACCGTTCTGGTCGGTCAGGCAAAAATCGGGAGCGGGGATTCCGACAGGGAGCATAAGTTCTCCTTTCAATTCATTGTATTTGCGCCTTGCTGCCTCGATAAAACTTTCTCGGCATAGGACACTTCGCTTTATATGCCTCGAAAGTTTATTCGGGCGCGCTCGGCGCGCTTATGCCAGCCCCGGCTTGCAGGGCTTGCCGATGTCGCGGCGGTGCTTGAAGTACAGTTCTTCCGTGGCGAGAGCCATCTTGGTGACGGAGAAGTCCTCCCCTTCGGGATAGGTGTACCAGGTGTCCTCCAGCGTGTTTAAGTCCACGCAGTCGCCGTGCTTGCCGAGATAATTGTATTCGATGTGGCAGGAGTACATCGACGGGACGGGCTTGATCATCTCGAAGGGATCGCCGTCGAAGTCGGTGCCGCGCACGGTAAATCCGTTCATGTCGTGGATCATCGTCCCGTTTCCGAGACGGATGAATTTCTTCGCGTTGGGCAGAGAGTCCACGTGGACCTTCAGCTCGCCGCTGGAGTAGGTGCCGGCTTCGACCTCGGCCTTCACGTTCGCGCGCTGCCATTCGTACCAGTCCGGGATGTGGGAGAATTCTGTCGCGCCGCTTTCGGCCTCGAGTTCGCCGAGCTCGCTCATCTGCCAGCCCTTGCCGCAGGCGCGGCAGAAGAGCCTCGTTCCTTCGGAGGCCATGCGGAACTCTTTGCCGCAGGCGGGGCACTGGTACAGGACGCGGTGAAGGCCCTCCGCGCGTCCCTTGTACGGGGTGCGGATGCCGCGCTCCTTCTGCCAGGCGAAGTCGTCGTACTGAAACGCCTCCACGATGCGCCGGTTGATCTCGTCCACCGGCGTGTTTTTGATCTCCTCCGCGGTGAAGAGCCGGGTCATTTCGACCTCGGTGGGCCTGACGCCCCGATCGTGCAGGTTCCAGAAGGGGGAATTGACGTGATGGCCGTGGCAGATGAGGCTCACGACCGGTACGCCGAGCATCCGGCAGAGCTTGCCGAGGGATTCGGGCAGAACGGCCGTGGTGCCGCAGAGCGAGTAGCGCGCCTCGGGGTAGATCACCGCGATATCGCCGTTCTGAATGGTCTTGCGCAGGTTGAAGACCAGGGTGATGTCGTTGGTGAATTTGCGCTTGCAGATGCAGCCGACGTCCCTGAGCAGCTTTTCCCGGCCGATGAAGCCGTCGATGGCGACGACGTAGTTGGCGCGGTCGGGCCAGATGGCCATGGTCGCGGCCTTAAAGTCCAGAAAAGCGTTGTGATTGCAGAGCAGGACGTAAGGCGGCTTGACGCCCTCCATCCCCTTCTTGTGCAGGTTCATGCCGTGCTTTTTCACGTCGGGCAGGCTGATGAAATAGGAAAGCGGCCGCAGGTACCACTTGGTGCGGACCGGCGGCGCGCTCATATCAAAGCGTTCGGGTTCTGTTTTCATATCCACATTTTATCCAGTGTCTTGACGGAGCCGCTTGCGATGTATTCTTTCAGGTAGATCGCGCAGAGCTCCTCCAGCGTGACCTCCTTGTCGTCGTTGTATTCCATGATGATGCCGATGATCCGGGTCGGGATCAGGATATCGCGCATCTTGACTTCGGAACTGTGCGTGCGGGCCATGGCGCCGACGATCTGCCGGATGTCCTCATGCGCGAAGACCTCGCTGTAGAAGGCGGCTTCCTCGTCGCGGCGCTTCTGGTAGCTGCGGTTGTGCAGCACGCGGAGGATCGTGGCGATGCCGAGCGTCAAGGGCATCAGGAAGACCATGGGGATCCACATGGGGATCCGCGTGGCGAAGCCGTAGAAATCGTTCCAGCCGCCGTTTTCTTCCCCGATCACGACGACCATGATGTAATACAGCACGGCGTAGATGAAGACCGGGATCAGGGCCAGCAGGGAATCCCAGAAGCTCAGCTTCTGCTCGCTCATGAAGAAGCAGAAGGCGGCGATGGCCAGAATGGGGCAGACGGCGTGCAGGAAGAAGCGGGAGCCGCTGTAGATCAGCACGAAGCCCTTGACCGGCGCCAGGATGCAGAGGGAGATCAGGAAGTTTAAGGAGATGGCCGTGACGCTGGCGTAGACCAGGACCATGATCCAGCGCGGCATGTGGTAGTTGTGCTTGCGCAGGCCGTCCATCGTGTACGGGATGACCATGGCCATGGCGGCGGCCGTCAGGATGTTGGAGTTGACGGTGAACATGCAGAAAGTACGCAGGCCCATGTGATCAAAGTTTTCGTCGTAGATGGTGGTCAGGTTCATGGTGACGCCGATGCAGACGCAGACCACGACGACGATGGCGCTGATCATGGTGAAAAGACACTGTCTCTTGGTGATTTTCATGGCACGGTCCATACAAAACTCCTCCTTATGCGTTCTTTTCCGGGGGTATTCCGATAAGCAATGACACCAAAGCCAATGCGTCCGCCGGCTTTGGTGTCATTATAAAAGACTTTCGGCGCGGATTCAAGCGATCCCGCGGATTTTCACGAAATAATAGACGATGGCGGCCGCCTGCAGGAGCAGGAAGAGCGGGAAGAACACGCGGAAGTACCAGTGCTTGGTCTTGTGGCGGAAGAGGAACATGCCGAGCGTGCCGCCGAGTCCGCCGAAGAGGGCCGTGGCCAAAAAGAGGGTTTTTTCGGGCACGCGCCATTTGCCTTTCTGCGCGCGGTTCTTGTCGATGCCCATGAGGGCGAAGGCGATGATGTTCATGAGTACGATCGCGCCGACCGCGATCCAAAGCCATTGATCTTTCATGTCATAATCCTTTCTTACGGCACTGCGTCTTCTTTCAGTGTGAAGTTCAGCAGGGTCGGGTTGTGGTCCGTGTTGACGAAGCCTTTATCCAGGACTTCGAAGGTCTGCACGTCGATATTCTCGGAAACGATGAACCCGTCGATCACGTAGTACTGGAAGTTCGTGTGATCCGCTCCCGCGTAGGGCTGGTCCAGCGAGCGGCAGGAGGGGGTCTCGTTCGACATCAGGAACTGCCAGCTCTTGTCAAATTCGCTGACGTCGATGCGCCCGCAGGCCCACAGGCCTTCCTGCTGCGGATATTTGCTGACGTCCACGTTGGAGAAGGTCTGGTTGAAGTCGCCGCCGGCGATCACGAAGTTGCCCTTGGCGGCTTCGGTCTCCAGCACCTGCTTTAGGAGCTTTGTCTGCGCGATCTTGCCTTCTCCGTCATCGTAGGCTTCCAGATGCAGGTTGATCAGCACCAGTTCCTTGTCGCTGTTCGCGATGGGCAGGCGGCAGACCAGCAGGCAGCGCTTTAGGTTCGCGGTGCTGACGGGCCAGGTGAAGGGGCTGGGGAGTTTTACCCGCGACGCTTCTTTAACGGCCCAGGCGGAGATGGTCAGCAGGCCGCTCCCGACCTTTCCGATGGGAGGGACGGGATAGGGCACGAAGGCCGTTTTGAAATTGTAGGCGAAGGTGCTCTGCGCGTCCGGGAAGGCCGCGCGGATCAGAGAGGTCTCATCGATATGATAGGAACGCCTCGAATCGGTATCCGCTTCCTGCAGGAAGACGAAGTCCGGGCCAAGGTCCTGGACCGCGCTGCGGATGGCGGTGATGTTCTCCCGCACGCGGGCCTCATCCGAGGACATGACCGAGCTGCCGCCGTCCATGAAGAAGTCGGCGTTATCGCCCAGCGCGCCGTAGCCGATGTTCCAGCTGAGCAGGGTGTAGGTCCGGCCGGGGACGACCTCGTTCCCCGCTTTGCCTTCCACGGTCAGGGGCTCGGTATCGGCCGGCTTGTATTCGGTGACGGTCAGATATCCGAATACGCCGACGGCGATGATCACGGCCGCCAGCAGGATAAAGCCGACGATTTTTGCAACCGTTTTAAAAACCTTCATATCAGGCTCCTTTTCGATTCAGTATTTCTGTTCTTTATTGTACCACAAAGCGGCGCTTTTGGCAAAGAAAGACCGGCGGAGCCCCGCCGGTCCTCTCTTAGCAGTTGAAATATTTTTCAAATTCGGGCGCGGTCGGGACCTTGGCCAGCTCGGTGCACTCCCGGCGCTTCTGCTTGATATACCCCTTCAGCAGTTCCTCCGGGAAGACGCCGCCGGCGGTGAGATAGTCGTGATCCGCTTCCAGGGCGTCCAGCGCCTGCTCCAGGCTGGTCGGCAGGCCCTTGAGCTTCGCCTTTTCTTCCTCGGGCAGTTCGTACAGGTTGACGTCGAAGGGGCCCCAGCCGTTTTCGTGCGGATCGATCTGCTTCTGTATGCCGTCCAGGCCGGCCATCAGCAGGGCCGCATAGGCGAAGTACGGGTTGCAGGTCGCGTCGGGGTTGCGGATCTCGAAGCGGCGCAGATCCGGCGTCTTGGCGTAAGCCGGGATGCGGATGACGGCGCTGCGGTTGGAGGTGGCGTAGCCGACCGTGACCGGCGCTTCGAAGCCAGGCACCAGCCGCTTGAAGGAATTGGTGCTGGGATTCGTGATGGCGCAGAGCGAGGCGATATGCTTTAACAGGCCGCCCATGAACCAGTGCGCCTCTTTGCTTAAGTGCGAGTAGCCGTTATCATCCGAGAAGACAGGCACATCGCCCTTCATCAGGAGCATGTGGACGTGCATGCCGCTGCCGGCTTCGCCGTAAACGGGCTTCGGCATGAAGGTGGCGCACATGCCGCACGCCTGCGCGGTATTCTTGATGATGTACTTCATCATCACGCTGTTGTCGGCCATCTTCGACATCTCGCCCAGCTGCGGCTCGATCTCGAACTGGCCGCTGGAGCTGACTTCGGGATGGTGGTACTTCACCGGGATGCCGGCCTCCTCCATGTAGAGGACCATCTTGCTGCGGCAGTCGTAGGTGGTGTCGTAGGGCTTCGCGATATGATAGTTTTTCTGGAAGGGGACGACGTTGCCGCTGCCCTCGCCTTCGCTGTTCCAGTGCGCCTGATGGAAATCCACGTGCGCCGTCTGGCGGTTGGCCTGGACGGACCAGCCGGCCTCGTCAAAGAGGTAGAATTCGAATTCCGGCAGGATCAGCATCCTGTCCGCGATGCCGGTCTTCCGCATATAATCCTCCGCCGCCAGCACGATGTTGCGCGGATACTGCGGCAGGGGCCGGTTGTTCGGGTAGTCGATGATCATCGCGTTGCCGGTCATGGACAGGGTCCTGACCTCGCAGAAGGGGTCGACCAGCGCGGTGCCGATGTCCGGGATAAAGACCATATCGCTTTTTTCCACCACGGCGTAGCCGTAGTTGGACGCGTCGAAGCCGATGCCGTCGGTCAGCGTTTTTTCGTTGAAGCGGGCGGCGGGGATGGTGACGTGGCGGAAAGAGCCGTTGATATCGACCATCTTGAAATCCAGCATCTTAATGTCGTTGTCGCGGATATAGGCCATGACTTCCCGGGCGTTTTTAAACATGTGAGATTCCTCCGAAAGGACAGTTTTTTTAATTTTGCGTTTCGCTTTTGCAGCTGTCCTTATCATACCTCTTTTCCGGGAATATAAGGGACGGTATTTCGGGGCGTTTGCTTTCTTTTCGAAAGCGGAAGGGCTTAAGCGGGGTCAGCCGGCAGGCTCCTCATCCGCCAGGGAGAAGCGCAGAAGGAAAAAGCTCAGAACGGAAAACACGGTGATCAGGACGGCGTTCACGAAAAGGCCGAACTGCACGAAGAAGACCGGCAGGATGCCGAGAAAGAGGCCTGCCGTCGTGATGCCGAAGGCGATGCCCGGGTTCTTTTTCAGAACGCTCAGGCACATGGCAAAGGTGATGCTCATCGTCATGGAAAAGAAAAATACGCCGATGCAGGAGACGACCATGAGCTGATCGCCGAAGAGAAGAAAGGGTACCGCCGCCAGGGTCCCGATGAAAGCGGTCTTTTTCGCGCCGAAGGTATCGGCCAGAAAGCCGCCCAGCGCCTTTCCCGCGCCCATGATGAAGAACAGAAAGAAGGTCTGCCACAGCTCCTTGTTCCAGGAGATCGGGACCGCGTAGCCGATATAGCTGCGGACGGCGGTCACGGCAAAGGCGATCAGCAGGACGATGCCGGCAGATAGCTTTCCGTTTACCACGCGGAATTCGGGGTAAGTCTCTTTGCGGAGAGAGGTCTTCGCCGAAAGGCAGAGCGCCTCCGACAAAAGAAGCGGCAGGATCAGAAAATACGGCGAGACCTGCGCGATCCCGAGCGTCTGGCCGATGACGACGCCGAAGGAGCCGCCGGATACGAAGAGCGCCGAGGGGAAGATCCTGCCTTCGCTGTCGGCCACCGTCGCGACGGCGCCGCATTCGTGCAGGATGGCGTTGCCGAACGCGAGGATCAGATAGCCGGCAAAGTGCACGGCCTTTACGGGCGAGGCTACGGCAAAGACGCTGGCGGCCATCAGCAGATGACCGATCGTTTCGTACGGGATCTTTTTATGTTTGATAATAAAGTCCCCGATAAAGCCCTGCGGCAGGAAGGCGACAAAATCATAGGAGAGCGCGATGGCGCCGGCCATGACGGCCGGATAATGGACCCGCAAGAGATAAAAGCAGACGATCTCGACGCAGGCGTGAACGAAGAAATACTTCGTCCCCGTCAGGTTTCCCTTACCTGTCTTCATGGCTGTCGTCGGCGGCAGGCGCTTCCTGCGGGGCAGGATCTTCCTCCTGCGCAGGCAGTTCGGTTTCGGCCGGTTGAGCGGGTTCTTCCGGCTGTTCCTTTTTCTTGCGCAGTTCGCGGATGATCGCCAGGATGCCTTTCCGCAGCAGGAAAACGCCGACCGCCACGAACAGGAGCACCACGAGCGGTTGGCTCATCATATCAGAGGCAAGGTCCTCGGTTCCGACGCTGACGTCCAGCAGCAGATAATTCATCATGACTGTTCCTCCTTGTGCCATTTCGGCTGTTCCGCTAGATCAGGGAACGGATCGCTATATCCAGTACGATCCCGGCGGCGCACGACGCCAGATTCGCCAGATAGGTAAACAGGAATATTCTTTTCGTCCCCGCGTCGGAGATCTTCCGGTAGGCGTGCGCCTCCGCGACCGGGATCAGGACCAGCTCCGCCAGGACGAACCAGACGATGCCGATGAAATTTATGATTTCTTCGTTCAGGACGAGCGTCCGCAGGAACAGGATGATAGTCAGGACCATGTTCATCAGGACGTTCGTCACGATATTGACGCCCCGGATATACGGCTTCTGATCCGTTATGCCGCTGCGGACGATGACGGGCGTCTCGATCAGGAGGGTCAGCCCGATCGTGACGGCGTAAAACAGAAGAACGTACAGTATCGGCGGGACCAGCGTTTGCAGCAGCATTGAGGCGCCTCCTTTCCCAAAGTCCGGCAGGACCGGCCTACACCGTCTTGAACTTGTTCGAGAACGGCGAGGGCACCAGCGCCGTCGATCCGTGCAGCTTCGAAAGCACCAGGCAGCTCAAGGCTTTCAAGGGGTTGATCGGGGCGAATTCCATCGGATCCACCTTCATCAGGTAGAACATCGCGGCGGCGGTCTCGGAGAGCGTGTTGCACTTGTGGCTTAAGAAGACGTTCTTCTTCCCGAGCCGTTGGATCAGCCGCTCGGACACTTCCTTGATGGCGCAGTCGCCGCAGATCAGGACCTGCCCTTCGATGGCGTCGATCTCGGCCGGATCGTGGCCGTAACCCATGATCAGCGTCCAGCCGCCCTTGCCTTTATGGTCGCCGTAGAGGATCTGCAGGAGGGTCAGCGGATTGTTCTGGCAGCCCTGCTTGCAGCAGCGGATCTTTCCTTTGAGGATCTTCACGTCCTTCGGATAGTAGTCGTAAAGGTCGTAAGGGTATTTTTCCTTAAAGCAGGAGATGTCGCCGTCGACTTCGATGTCCTCCAGATGATGCACGCCTTCCGCGTAGCCGCGCTCCACCGCGTCCTTTAAGTGCGGGACGTCGTCCAGGGTCAGGCCGAAGATGCGCGCGCCGATCATGTCCGTGGCGACCACGTTTTTCCCGGCGACCAGGACTTTTAAAGGCAGGACCGCCTTGTCCGCGAGCGCCGTGACGGGATAGTGTCCGTAGATGGTCCCTTCCACGCCTTCGATGAGCGTGAAATCCGGCCGCACGTAGCTTAAGACGTCGGCCAGCTTGTGATGCAGGTTGTAGTTGTGGTCGAAGCCGCGTGAGGGCTGGGCCGGGAAAGCCCACTGGTTTTTGACGCCCAGGGTGACGCCGGCCATGGAGTGGGTCTTCAGCTTCGGCAGGCTGATATAGAGGTTTTTATCGCGCTCCTCGATCAGGTGCTTTATCACGAACTGCGGCATCTCGAAGGTCGTGACGAAATAGCCGTCAGGATCCTCCCCGACGGATTTCTTTCCTTTGAATTCGTACGTGACGGTCTTGTCCTCGTCCAGGTAGACGGGGACCGCGCCGGTTCGTTTGCAGATCTTATCGTAGCCGATGACGGCGAAGACCAGGCGCGTCGCGTTGCTCTGCGTGGAGTTTTCGAAGAGCCAGATCTTTTTCGCCCCGTGCGCTTTCCAGTATTCGATGACGGCTTCCACCAGCTCGGGCCTGGTGTAGCAGTAAGGCTGGCCGTCGATGCCGTTGGGCTTGATGAAGACCTCGCGGCTTTCCTTCAGCAGGCCTTCGCCGCCGGATCTATCAAAGATCTCCGCCACGGCGGCTTTGATCTCCCGGACCATTTCTTCGCCCAGCGGCCTGAACTGCGTCCGGCTTTCCTCCTGATACGGGGCGTTTAAGTGCCGCACGATGACGCTTGCCTTTTTCTCCATGGGGTGATCCTCCCTTCGCTCTGTCCGCTTTTCTTATCATATCAAAAAATGACGGCAAGGTCAAAAGGTCTTTTGCCCCTTCGTCTGCTTTGCCGCGTCCGGCATTGACTTTCCCGGCGATATCTGCTATATCGGAGCAAGGCGCGGCGCCGCACGCCTTTTTGTGCGGGAAGCGTCAGAGAGGTGAGAATGAAGCTCTTCAACCAGTACCGCGGGCTGCGGCGCGAGATCTACGTCCTGTCCTTCGGCCGGATGGTCACGAATCTCGGCAGCATGATCTGGCCCGTCATGACCATGATACTCAGTCAGAAGCTCGGTTTTTCGGCGACGGAGATCTCGTATTTCTTCGTCGGATCGAGCCTGGTCATGCTGCCCGCCAATCTCATCGGCGGCCGGCTCGCAGACCGTTTCAACAAAAAGAGGCTGATCGTGTTCTGCGATATCGTCAGCGTCCTGGGCTTCCTCGTCTGCGCGGCGATCCCGCTCGGCTTCGGGACCGTCCTCCTTTACGTGCTGGCCGGCATTTTTCAGAGCATCGAATACCCCTCCTACGACGCGCTTCTCGCGGATCTCTCGGCCACGAAGGACCGGGAGCGCGCCTACTCGCTGGAGTACCTCGGCGCCAATCTCGGACTTGTCCTTTCGCCGACCATCGCGGGCCTGCTTTTCAAGGACTATCTGTGGCTCAGCTTCCTGATCAGCGGCGTTTCGATCTCGCTCTCGACGGCCCTCATCGCCGTCCTGATCCGGGACGTCACGCCGGTCGAGGACGGCGGGGAAGAGGCGGCATATCAAAAAAAGAAGGACGGTGCGGGCGTCCTTTCGATCCTCCGGGAGAACCCGATGATCCTTCTTTTCCTGGCCGGCGGGGCCGTTCATTCCGCCGTCCACGATCAGTATAACTTCATCATGCCGCTGGATATGGCCGCCGCGCACGGCGACGCCGGCGCCGTCATTTTCGGGACGGTCTCCAGCCTGAACTGCATCACTGTCGTCGTCTTTACCCCTCTCATCACGCGCTTTTTTGCGAAGATGCGCGAGACGGGCAAGATGGTCGCGGGCCGGGGGCTTGTCCTGGCGGGCTATTCGGTCTTCCTGCTGCTCCTCGGCTTCATTCCCGGCTACTATCTGGCCATGCTGATCTTCACCTGGGGCGAGATCTTCTCCGTGCTCGCGGAGGGACCCTACGTCTCGGCCCGTATTCCGGCCAGTCACCGCGGGCGGATCCATGGGCTGATGCGCGTCGTCTACACGGCGGCGGCGGGCGTCATCGATCTGGCCGTAGGCCATCTTTACGACCGGGCCGGGTCCGGCTGGGCGTGGGGGTTCATTCTCGGGGCGGGACTGATCGCCGCTGCGGCGGCGGTCATCCTGAAGCTGCGGGACCGGAAGGCGTATCCGAAGCTGTACGGGGATCCGGCGGGATCATCAGCTCGCTGACGGCGGCGGCCGCCAGGATCAGCACCGCGCCGATCCAGCCCCATACGGAAAGGGGCTCGCGCAGGAAGAGAACGGAGCAGAGGACCGAAACGACAGGCTCCAGATAACCGAGGATCGCGACGCTCTGCACGGGCAGATTCGCCATGCCGCTGAAATACAGGCAGTAGGCGACGCCGGTCTGCAGGATGCCGAGCATCAGGATGATAAGAAGCGAGCGGCCCCGCGGAAGCGGCAGGCCGCCGTTTTTAATGAGAACGTAAGGCAGAACGGTCGCTGCGGAGACGGCCAGCTGCACCAGCGCCCGGTCCATGGCGGGGATATCCTTCAGCTTCCGGTTGCAGAAGACGATCCCGGCGAAGCAGACGGCGCCGAGAAGCCCCATGACGATGCCGGCGGGATCGCCGATGCTGCCGCCGAAGACGCCGGAAACGAGGACGATGCCCAGGAAAGCCGCCGCGATGCAGGGCAGCTTGCGCTTATCCGGTTTTTCTTTCAGCAGAAGAGGAGAGAGGATGATGACGAGGATCGGTGCCATGTAATTGCACAGGCTCGCAGCCGCCACCGTCGTCTTGACATAGGCGGCAAAGAGAAAGATCCAGTTAAGGCCCAGAAAGATGCCGGACAGAAGCAGCCGCGGGAAATTTCGCCGGATGGCTTCCGGGTCCGGTTTTTCTTTCCGCAGCAGGCGGTACAGAAGGATGAAGGCCGCGCCGATGAGGCCCCGGTACAGGGCGGCGGCTTCGCTCGGGACGTCGGTAAAGCGCAGGAACATCCCGATGGTTCCGTACAGGACCACCGCCAGGATGAATTTCAGACGTTCCCGATGCAGCGGCATAGCTTTCAGTCTTCTCCGACCAGGTGCACGGTCTGCCAGCCGTGTCCGACGGCGGGCAGGAATCTGTCGATCATATCCCGGGTCTTCAGCTTCAGGCTGGAGGTGTTGACGCAGGGGTGGCAGCCGAAGTATTCGTCCGCCAGCACGTCCTCGTCGATCAGAAGCTTTACTTTGTTCTCCCGGTCGTTCATGAGGCCCATCACGCTCACCGCGCCGGGCTCGATATCCAGATATTTCAACATGTCTTCCGGCTCCGCAAAGGACAGCCGGGCGGAGTTGATCTGCCTGGAGAGTTCCTTCGTCTTGAACTTCTTGTCTCCGGGCATCAGCAGAAGATAAAAGGCGGTCTTCTGCCGGTTGCATAGAAATAAGTTTTTGCAGATGACGACGCCGAGCACGGCGTCGATCGTGTTGCAGGCCTCCATCGTGCCCGCCGCCTCGTGATCCGTGCGGCGGTAGGGGATGCCCAGGCTGTCCAACAGGTCGTAGGTCCGGATCTCCCGGGCCAGGCGGCCGGTCTCATCCGCCGGCCTTCCGGTATACAGTTCCATATATCCTTCCTGCTTTTCTTGTTATTCTTCCGATTCCGCGGCCGCGGCCGCCTTCGCTTTCTGCGCTTCCTTCTCCTCGTCCCGCCGCCGGACCTCGTTCACGTAGCCCGCGGTGATGATGCCGGCGGGGAGCGCCACGACGGCGATGCCGAACATCGCGGACACCATCGTGATGATCCGCCCGATGGTGGTGACCGGGTAAATGTCCCCGTAGCCCACCGTCGTCAGCGAGACCGTGGCCCAGTAGACCGCGTCGAAGAAGTTGTTGAACGACTCCGGCTCCACATTGAAAATGACCAGCGCGGAGATCAGGATGTAGCCGACGGCCAGCGCGCCCACCGCGATCAGCGAGCGTCTGGACTCGTGCAGCACGTCGCCGATGATCTCAAAGCTCCGCGAATACCGCAGCGCCTTGAACACGCGCACCACACGCAGCGCCCGCACCATCCTCAGGATGCGCAGCGCCCGGAAACTGTTGCTGATGATGCTCAGCGACGGCAGGATCGCGATCAGGTCCACAATGGCGAAAAAGCTGAACGGATACCGCGCGAACGACTTCCACCCCGGCTTCCCGAACTTAAGATCC